>ERZ773073.569-NODE-569-length-18798-cov-6.558128_pt1 | contig 18798 bp, 16 predicted proteins | sample MGYA00580616_ERZ773073 | MGnify/ENA primary metagenome ERZ773073 (study PRJEB29015, sample SAMEA2737960) | human oral metagenome | biome: human oral; feature: human-associated habitat; material: dental | place: China | collected 2131 ...
GCATTTCTCGGATAAAGGGCAGCTGCTCACGAAATTCATCCGGTGTCTTGGCCCGACCAGCCTTATAGTCAGCATACATCTCGGTCCGGAAGGTCGTCTTACCGGCATCAAAAGCTACCAGGACATGGGTCGGCTGCACGCGCTCCAAGAGATGATTGAGCATGAGGTGGAAGCCATAAATGGCATTGGTGTGCAAACCCGATGGACTCTTGAAACGGTCAATTTGATTATAAAGCGCAAAAAAAGCGCGAAAAGCAACGGACGAACCGTCGATTAATAATAATTTATTCTTTTTTTCCATAGGTTTATTATACCACAGCTCAGACAGCAGTCCAAGTAACCATTATAAACTATACCTATAACTCATCAAAACGCCCTTTTATAGGGCGTTTTGACTTTGATAGATTATAATTCTTCTTGTAAGTCATATTTACTTTCTCGTTTAAGGAAAGCTATTCGACCTCCTTCGAGAATATCACAAACGTGTTCTTTGATGCTATATCTCTGCAGTAAAAATTGGCTTTTCTCGTCCTTGACTATACTTTCCAAGGCACCACTTACATAATCGAAGACTTTACCATTTTTATTTTTGGAAACATCCGATTCTTGATTTGCAACAATAACATTCTCACAATCTCCTGCAACAACAATATTAGGGTTATGAGTAACAAGAATAATCTGACGATTTAATTTCGTCTTTTTTATATAAGCCGTTAATTCATTATATATAGCACGATTATCCAGACTATCTTCTGGCTGGTCAATTAAGACTGGAATTTTACTATCTGAGAAATCTAAAATCAGTTTCAGAACGATAAATGCTTTCTTGCCGGGTGACATTTGTTCAAATTTATCCTTCTGATATTCGATGTCAAAACGATAAGAATAAAAATTTTTGCCGAAAAAATACTCAATATGAGATAACTTATCTCTATTACCATTAAAAGTTAAGGTGTCGTCTTCAAAAATCTTATCAACTACGGTATCAAAATTCTCTTCCAAATTATCAATAAAATCCTGTTTAGCGTGGCCTCTCGCATTGATATAATCAAACTCAGAATGTAAATCATTTAATGAAAAATTGATAGTTATCTTTAAACCATCTTTCTCTGATATGTCAAAAGAATCTTGCAGTTCGGTTCTAAAAATTGAATATTGTTTATACTTTAGGATAATATCATTTTTAATTCTATTTTCTTTATCAGTAAGGGATTTTAATCTACTATTAAATTTATCAATCTTAGATAGAATTTCATTTTCCGACTTAATTGACGCATCTAGCTTGACAACTTCATTATTACTCTCTAAATATTGAGTACACTTCTGAAATAACTTATCATTCTTTATAGTATCTATCTTTTCCTCAATACTATGAATTGTTTTAGTTACGTTAGACTTAAGTTTTTCTACTTTATCTTTAAATTCTTTCCGTATATTTTCATTCAAAGATTCAACGATAATGTCCAACTCATTTTGGAGAAATTCAGAAGGTTCATCAAATCTATCACAACGAAGCTCTATATCCGAGATAAATAATTCAGCTATATAATTCAAATCAGACTGATGAGAGGTTTTTTTCAATATATTTATTTTTAACTCCTCATTCATTTTATCGAATGATTCTCGCTCAATATCGGTTATAGAACCATTTTTTAATAATTTTTGCTTTTTGTTTTCATAGATTTTAATTCTATCTAAAGTCGCCTGTCTTTCTTCTTCAGGCTTAACTAATTCATTCTGTGAACGCTTAGTCTCCTTATACTCATGAAATAAATGTCGAATTTCACTTTGTAAGTTACTACACTTTTGGTCATATATTTTTATTGCTGAATCCATTCCCTTGGATTGTATTATATCTCCAACCAAATCCTTCAGTTTGCTATTATCTTTAGCTAAAGCAAACATATACTCTTGAGGTATGTAATGAATTTTTCTAGAATCATCCTCTTTGCCGTCTCTCCAAACAACACGAAAATTATCCAAGTCTTTAAAATAATAGCTTCCCTCATCTATGCCATTCCCTAATTTTTTAGCAATCGAATTTAATAATGTTGATTTTCCTGTAGACCGACCTCCGATAATAGTATTTAGATTTTCAGATAGATAAATTTCTTCTCCTGGATAACCAATTCTATCAATCACAAGCTCATCTTTTTCAAGTAATGGCTTTTCTTTTGATAAACTAATACGATATTCAGGTTCATATTTTATCTGTCTTAATCCATCGAAGGTTAGATCAGCCTTTATCCAAGAATACTTCATTCCTATTTGCTCCAATGAATGAGCGTCTGAAGATTGGAGTAAGGGTTTAATATATTTTGGATGATTCAGCCAGTACTCTCTATCTTTGAAAGTATTATCATGAGAACATTTAGTATCTTGACAGTCGTCGGGATTATCGCAGCTAGAATGAAGTATGAAGTCTGAATTTCGACAAACATCTTCATAGATAGAACTAATTTTCACTCTCGCATTTCCGTGCCCCCTCGACAAAAATCCTTTTAAATATCTGCCATTTAATTCTTCATCGCCTTCCAGAGTAGATATAAGGCTATTAAAAGGGACACTTGCCGAATTGTCGATTTCACTCTTTGTCAACCTATTAAAGGATTTATCAGTATTACCAATTTTTGCCTTTAAATTGGCTAATAAATTTTTGATAATTTGATTTTCTATACTATTATCAAAAATAACATGATAATCAAAAAACTGATTTGAATTATTCGTATTAGTGAGTCTAACCTCCAGGTTTAAAAATGCAACAATACCTGCAGAATTTAGCTTATCCTTCAATATAAAATCTTCATCTTTAAAATTGAAATAATTAGTTAAACCAACTGCTGAAATGCCCTCATCCTTAAGTTTCTTGATAAACTGTTCAATATCGGGACTACCGTCTGCCAAATGTTCAAAATTATTATTCAATATCGTATATGGTGAATGTATATGTAAATCCCATTTTCTAAATTCCGAACCTCTATTAACTGTCATAATAACCTCCATATATAGTTCTATAAGATTCTCAGAGTTTCTTTAACCCTATCCTTACTCACCGCATCATTAAAGAACGGCAAGCCCACAATCCGATAATGTTCATCATCAACTAGCGTTCTCGCCTCATCTCGCTCAGAGATTTGTCGCAAGAAATCTTCTTTCCAACTATCTGTCGCAATTAATTGAGCTCCCTTTGGCTCGATGAAAATCTGCCATGAAACATTACCAGTCTTCTTGTCGTTCGCAAACATGAGAAAGTCTGGCTCAAAGGCTCGCCCTTTATCAAAGCTATAAATCCGCACGGCTTTTTCATTTCGAAGCAAGTAAATATCAGTCCATTTTTCTTCTAGGTCTGCCATGACATCTTGGAGAGCCTTAATTAGGTATTTTTCTTCATTCGTTCCATAATTGTCATCATAAGCATACCAATCTAGCGCATCTAAATTGACATAAATCCTATTATTCGGATCTTTTTGCGATAGTCCCATTTCTTTATCACTACCAGATTGAATGGTGTATTTACGCAGGATAGTATCTGCGAACAAGTCTTTGATCTTATACTGTTCAAATTTTTCAGAACCAAAGAAGCGTTCCTCGGTCGCAATCAAATCTTTTTCAATGTGATGGAGAAGTTTTTCAGTAATATAAAGTTTGTCGTCTGGAGTTAAATCATTCACTAGTTTGTACTGAGACTCCACTCGCATATCAATATCTGAAAGCATATTGATAAATCCAGCAACATTTGGCAATCCTACGAAAGCTTTCTGTAGATTATCGAACGAGAACTTTTTATTGCGATTGATAGCCGTTCTGACAATATTGTTGCTGATAACTTTGCCAAATTTGAAGGTAATCGCCTCTAATGGATCCGAAACATAATTTCCTTCATCAAATGCCTCAATATCTCGCACACCGTGGGTTGGGAGTTTGACTTCGAAAGATTTGGGAATGAAATTCGTATCAAACAGACTTCCTTGACGTTGTTCAAGTAGTTGCTCATAAGAGAGGCGTTTATTCATCCAAACAACGCCATCTGTGTAGGTTCGAGTTTTCTTGAAAGACTCCTTGAGCTTGAGCTCACGTTCTTCCAGATTTTGGTCATCATAAATCCCAGATTCACGCAAGACTTGCTTGAGTTCTGAAATATAGCGAGGGTTGTTCGCAGAATGATAATGAAGTTGTTCAATCACTCGAAGTTCGTTGTTTTCATTTTCATCAAACTTTCGAGTGTATTTTTCATCAAAATTATCTCCAAACACAAAAGGATAATAACGAGCACCACGGCCAATCAACTGCTTCTCGGTGTTGGTGGTTTTTCCTGCGACAAATCCGTTTTTTGTGGTCTTACCATCACGGGTGTCATAAAGTCGGACAATATCGAAAAGATTGAGAACGTCCCAGCCTTCATTAAGCATATCCACGGCAAAAATCGCACGGATTTCATTTGTCGGTTGTTCCAAAGTATTGAGGAGAGTGAGGCTGTCTTTGTTCTTGTTTTTTCCGTCCACTAATAGCAGGCGCTCTTTTCTAAAATCTTCCTGAAGCTCTGCAATCAAGTCAGCATTAGAAATACTAACTGTCTCGAAGTAAGCAAACGCTTTTTTTAAGATACTAGATTTTTCATCCATTTCTAAAACGAGTTCACGTTGTGCTTGAATATCTGCTGGAGTAAGATTTTCGAGCAAGCTTAAAAAAGCATCTAAGTTTTCTTGGCTCTCAGCAATCTTCTGCGATTTGAACATAACCAAAGGTTTCAGATTGATGCCATTTTTTAGTGCTATTTTCTTGCGGTATTGGCTGATGATAATAGCCTGCAACATACGATTATTGACTTCGCCATCCACCAGATGAAAGAGAACATCTTTTGAATATTTATCCAGTCGAAATTCCTTCAAATCATATTTGAAAAGTAAGGATTTTTCGTACTTTTGAGCTAAGGTTGGATTTTTTAGGTCAATCGTTGCCGTAAATTCAAAAATACTGGATTTTTTAGCGGTTTTCTGGATAGCTTCAATGGTAGACGTCCAGCTGGTGTTGTCTTTTTTCTCGTTTGTATCCAGTCCAGCGTTCAAGTGATGGGCTTCATCCGCCAACATGACAACAGAAATATCCTTGAATTGCTCATAAGACAGACGGTTTTCTCGTGGCGTGTTGAGGTCTTGGTGGAGTTTCTGGATAGTGGTGAAAACGATATTGATGCTATCATCACGGCTATCTGAAAAATCTGTCACTTCACGCACGGTCACAATTTGCCCGTCCATGACAATTTTATCCGCAAAGAGGTATTTATCAGAAGCACTTTCCAAGAAATTATCCTTAGTTTTGGTAAGAATATTGTCGTTATTAACGAAGAAGATGAAGTTCCGCTCGCCTTGCTGGTATTTTTCCAAGATAACCGCCGCCATCAAGAGTGTCTTACCAGAACCAGTCGCCATATTGTAAAGCACCTGTTCGGGGATAGCACGATTTTCGTCATTTTTATAGTACAAATACCGCCCCATTGCCTCCTGTTGATAAGGACGAAGTCGGTATTTCAGATTTTTGGTAATGTAATCTGGTAAATACTCTTTGAAATCCTTAAAGCCAGACCGACTAACCGTATCATAAGTTTCATAGATAAATGGCATGACTTACTTTTCCTTTCCGTAGAAAGCGTGATTCAACTTTTTATCCTCTTCAGAAATCCCATAATCACTATCATCAATATCAGAATAGTTCACATAGAGGTTATTGTTATCAATGATTTCAGACAAAAGTTGCTTTTGTTCTGGCAAAGAGAGCTTTTCAAATTCATTCTTTTTCAACTTTTTAGGGTCAATGCGGTAGGAAAGGAATGATGATTTTTTCGCAAGTTCAAAGACTTCAAGCAGTTTTTCTTTTGTTGTCGCCTCAAGAATTTCATTTTTGAAATCCTGAACGTCATTTTTGAGTTCGCAGTAGACAAACGAACCTCCACCCTGCCAGTCGACAGATTTTGAAATACCACCTTGTTCGCCCTCAATCACTTTTTCCAAACGTTTAACGGACACGGTCTCAATGTAGTCCATTTGTTCAATACCAATGTACTGACGGTTCATTTTGTGGGCGACGGCTTGTGTGGTTGCTGAACCCATAAAGAAGTCGAGAATAATATCATTTTCTTGGCTCGCAAATTCTAAAATTAGTTCTAGTAGACTTTCATTTTTGGGATTACTAAATGTGCTTTCTATCGTTTTTCTTAGTTCACTTGATGCGCTCGAAGTTAAATATCCTTCATCCCACCAAGTAGTAATAGTTTGCCTACCTTGTTCTGCTTTTGTTTTATAATATTTTTGATATAAACTCTTACCTTTTTTTACAATTAGCCCGTCTTCATACATCTCCTGCATTCTATCTTTAGAAAATCTCCAGTATTTCTCGATACCCAGAAATTCATAGAATGGATTTCCTTTTGCAGCACCTCCAGGACCATCAACTGGAACCAACTTATAGTACCCAAATTCGTCTTTATCTTTGAAGGTAGATAGGTCTTTACTTATACCATATTCTTTTTGAATACTGAAAATTTTTCTTTCATTCTTTGCGTAGAATAATAAATGATTATGGCTTGATGATATGATTTTATCATTAGAAACAGAGGCACGAGATTTGTGACAAATATCAGCTATAAAGTTCTCTCTTCCAAATATTTCATCCATCAATATTTTACAGTAATGAGCCTCTTTATCATCTAAACTAACAAAAATTGTACCGTATTCAGAAAGTAATTCTTTTGAAATTTCAAATCTGTTTCTCATAAAGGTTAGCCAAGTTGAATGATTGAACGTATCATTATAATTAAACCCATCACTTCCAGTATTATACGGTGGGTCAATATAAATCAGCTTGACTTTCCCAGCAAAACGCTTTTTCAAACTATGCAGAGCAATAAGATTATTCCCCTTGATGATGAGATTATCCGTATCTGTGAGTTCTTCCACTTCATGCTCGCCAGTTTCGTCATACCGTTTGAAGTTGGTCAAGACCTTATCATCCAAAAGACGATTGATTTCCGTCGGCGCAAGCGTTTCGTTAAAGAATATTTCCTGACGCTTGGCATCATCCTTAGTCTGTCCACCCTCAAGTATGCAATCTTTGTATGGAAAATTCAATACAACATCATTGTTTTCAGAGAGGTACTTCTCACCTGTTGCTAAGCCAATTTTAGTTTTATATGCGGTAAAGCTGTCTGGGAGAAATTCTTTATTGTTCAAAAACTGCAAAAAGACATCTTTCTTAAAGACGAGGACACCAGTTTCGAGTGTTGAAAAGAAATGATTAGAGATTTCCTCATCACTCATCAAAATATTTAGGAGTTCAGGATTATACTGTCGTGCCAGCTCTGCCAGTTTATTTTTATTGAGTGCGCCTTCCACCATAAAGGCGTCATTTTGTACTAGAAGTCGCTCTAAGTCTTGCTTCATTTTTAGGTCTACCTTTCAGCTAAAAATTGTTGAAGGGCTGATGGTATTCCTTTATTATGAATATAATAAAGGAAGGGTACCCTTCCTTTATTATGAATATAATAAAGGAAGGGTACCCTTCGGGTTTATTGAATTTTTCTGCTTCTATTATAGCATATCTTGAGTCGGTTATCACAATCTTCTTGTTACTTACCGACTCCCACTTTATTCAAAAAACTGGAGATAGAAGCAAGCTACCTTGTTTTAATAATTTTAAGTTAGATCGGAAGCAAGTCGAGGAGAAAAACTTTGAAATGTTTCACGATTGGAGTAACGATAAAGTTCTGAGATGCACTTGTCAGTTTGAAAATCCAGATGAAGTGAAAGTCTTGCTTGAAAAATAGGATAATACACTAAAACAGCTAGGAATTCTAACTGTTTCTGCTTGCTTTCTATGTTCGCATCGCTATTCGCTTCGGGTCAGATTCGGTAGGCGGAGTGTCGCCGTTTCTTCTGTATTTCGTCAGGCGACTTATTATCTATTTAGGGTAATTTTCAGAGGTGGTCAAGGCACTTTATCATTAGAAAGAATTAAATAAATTCAAATAGTAAACCAGAGTTACACACTCAAAATTCTTGAATAAGACGGTCACCACTATCTTTTCAAATTTTATCAACTCAGACTCAAAAGCGTCAATTATCTTAGAAGATAGCCTATCAATAACAATTTAATTATCAAATACACCGCCTTTGATAATTCTTCTTATATACATCCACTCCCTGACCATGTATCGTATTTTGAAATGTTAAAACACTCTTTCAATTCTAATTTTGAAGTCTATTTTCAGATTGTAAATATTACATCGAAATAGACTGGACTTCCTTAACAAAGAGAGTTATCCTTGTCGAGTATTAACAAATTAACAGATAAGGAAATTGTGAACGACTATAACGTTAAACAAGAATTAGTTAAACTTGGCAATAAAATCCGCCAACAAACCTTTTGGGGATTGATACCAGAAATACCAGAGTGGAACTGCACCGAACTTGGGGCGTATCTGCCAGCCATCAGCCTACCAGCTTTTATTAACAATTTAACTGTTAAAAACGGCGTTATGGGTTTTGCGGTAACGAGTTTCGATCAGTTCATCAAACACACTGAAGTTTATGAAATTAACACCACAATTGAAGAATTTACAGCAAAGCTCCAATCAGTTATTGATAGTCAAACTGAAAAAGAATTTTGCCAAAATTTACTTGAAGTTTTATGTACGGAAGTTTATTTCGTACGGGAGTGGGAGGACTAGTAATACCTCAGCCAAATTGACTGGGCACATTTTTTATTTATTTCAACTGATATCCTTCCAACTCCTCCATACTTTCCGCATCCTCCATAACCTCAACTGGAGCGAGGTAGAAATCAATAGGCAAATGGGTATGTTGTTGAACAAAAAGTTTAGCTAACTGCTCAAAGAAAGTATTATCCATTTCAATCTCTAAAATGTCCAAAAGTTTCAAGCCAACGGTTGTAAACTTATAACTCCTATAAGTAATATCAAATGGTTCCCTATCTGTTTTGAACGCCAAAACAAGATTATCATTTTGGAAACCAGCTAGCTCCTCCTCAACTGAAACGGGGTTAGCTACCCTTGCTCCAATATTGATAAGCCCAAACTCCTCCATTAAAAGAAATTCCGCATTGCCGACACCAAACTCTTTATAAAGTTGAATTTCTGCATCAGTAATAGGGGCGTAAAGGTAATATTCCTCATCTTCATCGATAATCACCAACTTTGCCAAGGTTTTGAAAACAGCAATTTCTTTGACGGTCATCTGCTCAATGGTTGCCCAAAATTTAGGCGAAAGAGTTTCTTCAAGTAAGGTGCCATCTAAATCTCTATCCCAAGCTGGCAAGGCTTGAGGATATTTAACTTCAAAAATATTTGCGGTTTTATAGTTCACAGTATTATTGTGACGACAAGCCAAGGCATAGTAAAAACATTCCACTAAGAACAAATACGGTCGTTTCTCTTTATTTTTGGCATAAGAATGAAGCAAGCCTTGGTAAATATCTTGGCTCAAATTGGTAGATTCTTTCAGGAGTTGGTAAGTCATCTCAATCATCTTCTGGCTGTCAAAATTGCCTTCACGAAAGTTTTGGCTGCGAAGTCTTGATTCAGCGCCAGACAGATATGCTTCGAACCCCTCATCAGAAATTATGTCCTCTATTTCAAAAAAGATATTCCTCCCCTGATTAACACCAGAAAATATTTTCGAAGCAATATCACTTTGATAATTGAAGTCGATAAGTGCCATCAAAATAGCTTTTGTCATCGTGGTTGGATTTTTCCAGCCACGTTTTTCTTTTTCTAGCAAGTGAAGTAAATTTTGAAGTGTAAACATGAACGCTCTCCTTTTTTCGCAATAAAATCGCAAAACTTTGGCAAAATTTAGACTTTCAAACTTGATATACTGTAATCAAGTTAGCTAACCCAATTATATCAAAAGGAGACCAATCATGTCACATCTACCACAAAAATCGCAAACACCCGAAGTTTTACGGGCCTCCGCCCTTAGCCCGCAGAAAATGGCAATCGCTCGCCAACTCAATCAAGATATGGCAGTTATTCAAGCGAACGAAATCTTGGCTCAAGATATCTTGAATAAAGTTACCACGCTTTCGGAGTTGGAAGGTCAGATATTAGCTCATAACCCTCAAGCTCAGGAGCGAGTGGACTTTATTATCAAGACATTCACTTACGCTTCGGCTCGTCGTTTCAAGTAGGAGGCTTCTATGGACTGGAATTTAATTGCCCTTATGGCGCTTTCGGCTCTGTGTGTTCTAGGGATGACTCTCATTGCCTTAGATGATGAAGAGGAAGAAAAGCCAAAGGCTGAGACTTCAGAGCTTTTTACCGAAGAAGAACTTGCTTTGGTAGAATTTCTCGAAACTCGCCAAGCTATCAACGAGGATTTTCTGGTGGCTCAGAAGAAGCTATTAGAAACCCTCAACCACGAAAGAAGGAACTTTTAAGACAGTTTGTTATATTTCTCACAACAGCGAACAAGTCAGGCGGAAAAGCTCCTCCTGACCTCTGTTCTTGACCTTCGCATCGCTCTGAAAGCTGTTTTTGCTTATGGTTTGATTTTGGCAAGATTTAAGGTAAAGTCAGAGCGTCACACCAGACAGAAAGGATTTCAAAATGACAAGACATCAACATACTATCAATCAACACTCCCCGAAAAAGTTCAAGACTATTCTTGCCGACCCACCTTGGGACGTAGCTCAAAAAGGAACTCACGGAGCTATCAAGCACTATAAACTGATGACCGTGGAAGACATCAAAAAAATACCAGTTGCCGACCTCGCCGAAGACGATGCCCATCTATGGCTCTGGACATATCCAGCCGTCCTTGAACAATCTTTCGACGTTGCGCGAGCTTGGAGCTTCGAGCCAAAATCCATTTTTACTTGGGTGAAACCTCGGCTTGGTCTCGGTAATTACCTTCGAAACTGCACCGAACAAGTCATTTTTGCGACACGAGGTAAAGCTCCCATCAAGTTCAAAGGGCAAATGAACTGGGGTATGTTTCCAGTCCAAGACCATTCGCATAAACCTGAAGAACAATACGCCATCATTGAACGCTGTTCAGACGGAGACTACTTGGAGCTTTTCGCTCGGCGTTCTGTGCCGTCAGATAAAAACTGGAGTGTTTGGGGAAATGAAATCAAAAGTGACGTTATGATTCCCAACTACCCAGTGCCAGAGTATTCAAAAAATGCTCGAGATTTTCGAAAGGCAGGACAAGATGAATGAAAAAACTAACAAGTTACATTATTGGATCCTGTCTTTTAGCGATATTAGTCAACTATGCTGTCAAACTGCTTGCGGATATTTGGTTAGAGCTTGTAGTTGGCTCATTGCTTGCCTTGGGATTTTACATTACCATTATTTCCATCAAACATCATCAAGATTGGAGGTAGTATGAAAAGACAAACACATTTATCATGGCAAAGTATGGACTGGACGAGACCTTTCAAATTTGAGTCTGTCTGTAACTTCACGATGCAACTCAACGGCTATTCTCGTCGGCAGCCCTTTATTTGGGAAATTCGTTTAATACAAGAAAAAGCCAAACACCTTATCGGAGCTGACCCACTGGATATGCCATTTTTAACCGAGATGATGGCTTCGCACAACACCGTTCGTTTCGAAAAAATAAAACGAAGTAAAGTCACTTCCACCTATGACATCACTCTTTCGAAGCACCACTATGCCCTTAAAACTAAAGAGACAGAAAACGTGGTTCGAGGTTTCTTATCACAAGCTGGCACACTAAAAAGAAATGAAGAAATTGTTCTTCAGTTAGTTATTGGCAAATCTTCCTCACCCAAGCCAATTCTCAAAGACCTCGGTAATCCAGACGCCACTATTTGGCAAAAAGTGACTGGCAATATTCCACCGCTTTCGTCGGATAGTAAGGCTCTGATACGAGAAAAACTTCATTATAGTCAGTTTCAGGTTAGCTTACGTCTTGGTATTCGAGCTGGCAATAAAGCACGAGAAATTCAAATTTTGAAAAGTGTTTTGGCTTCACTTCGGATTTTAGAGCGTGCTGGAGCAAGTTTTTCTGCCAAACCAACTTCGACAGAAAAACTAAACCACGGGCATCTGCCGTGGCACTTCCAGACGATTCTTTCAAGCATTGAACTCGCCAGCCTCTTTTGTCTACCAGCTGGCGATGCTCAATACGCAGGCGTGTCATCTCTGTCGCCTAAAACCATTTTACCATCAATTGGATTTTCGCAAAACACCAAACGCCTTTTCGGTTATAGTCTCGACAAATCTCCGAGATTTGTCGGTATTCCAGCACGAGAAGCCTTGTCACATACGTGGCTTTTGGGTGGAACTGGAAGTGGAAAATCCACCGCCATACTTAACCTGATTTTAGCCGACGCACGAGAAAACCGCTCCGCTGTGGTTATCGACCCAAAGGCGACACTGGTCTCGGATATTTTAGAGAGACTACCTAAAGAGCGAGACGAGAACGTGGTCATTTTAGACCCAAGCCAAACTGGACAAGCAGTTTCGATAAACCCATTTGATTTGGTCAGATTCGGCGTGCCAGCCGAGTTGGTGGCAGATATGCTTCTCGGTGTTTTTCAGGAGATTTTCGAAGAGTCTTGGGGAGTTTACACGCAGGATATTCTTAGCCACAGCCTCCATACTTTGGCAAAAGTGGACGGCTCGATACTCCTTGACTTACCGAATCTCTTAACTAACAAAGCCTTTCGGCACGAACTTTTGAAGAGTATTTCAGACCCATTCTTGCTGGATTTTTGGCAAGGTTATGATACTTTAAGCGACTCTGCTCGCCAAACCATGATTTCGCCTGTTCTCAATAAGTTTCGAGGGATTTTGCTTCGTCCAGCCCTAAGAGCTATTCTCGGCAAATCTTCAGGCAACTTCTCCCTGAAAGATATTTTTGACAAGTCACGGATTTTACTTATACCACTTAATAAAGGTTTAATAGGGGCAGAAAACGCCAAATTCATTGGAGCTATCCTACTGGGCTGCTTGTATCAACTAACGCTTCTAAGAGCCAAGGAAACCGTTCGAAAGCCAGTTTTCATCTATATTGACGAAGTGGCAGATTATCTGAAGCTCCCTGTTCCATTAGACGATGCATTATCCATGTCTCGAAGCCTTGGCGTTGGCTATATTTTGGCAAATCAGTTTTCGAAACAGTTACCTAAACAACTCCGCCACGCCATTTACGCCAACTGCCACAACCAGATTATTTTTGGGCTATCAATGGACGAGGCAAAGGAAATGGCTGAACTTGTGCCTGAACTCTCCGCAGAAGATTTCTACAAACTGCCTCCATTTCAGGTTTATGCCAGAGTGCCAATCGTGAAAAACACCTTCAAGTGGTTATCTGCCAAAACCTTACCTACACCCCCAGCCTTTCGACAGAAAGATGAGATTTATGGCGAAAGCTTCAAAAGATACGGCTCTGACTTAAATGAAGACATTTCTTTCGAAACAACCAAGAAACAAGCTTCAAGAATTGGAAGACGAAAAAAGGAGGCGACAGATGAGATTAACTAAACGAGATTATGAGGTGCTAAACCTACTCAACCGCTGTCGCTATGCCACAACTAAGCAATTAGTGGAACTCTATTTCAGGGAAAATAAACCCAAAACCGCCACGAGGCGAGCCAATCTTCTAACTAAGAAATTGACGAATCTTGGACTTATCCACCATCTTAATCGACGAATTGGTGGCGTGCGAGCTGGGAGCGGTTCCTATGTTTGGCATATCACACATAAAGGGATTAAAGAGCTTCGAGAAGTTGAACCAAGCGTCAAGCTCAAGCTGAAAAATCGTTATGAACCAAGCCAAAACCACCTCAAGCATCAGCTATTTGTGACGCAGTTATTCGTGGAACTGACCGCACTTCACTTGGATGGCAAAATTCTGCTTGAAACCTTTTTCTTTGAACCTAAATGTTGGCGAAGTTTTGCGACCTTGTTTTCACATTTCACGCTCAAACCTGATGCATTTGCGAGAGTAACTATTGAGAATTTCGAGGACACCTACTTTTTCGAGGCGGACAATGCCACGGAACACCTCGGCAGAGTGATTTCGAAATGTAAGCAATACATCGCCTACTTCAACACTGGTATCGAGCAACGAGAAAATGACATATTTCCTCTAGTGGTTTGGATTGTGCCAGATGAAAAACGCAAGCTGGCCATTTTGAACCGCATCAAGGAAAACTTAGACGCTTATTGGGAGCTTTTTGAAGTGCTAACACTGGACGAATTTCCAGGGTTTATACAAGGAGGACGAGATGATGCAAGAACAGAAACTTAAAATTGGGAAAGCAACAGTTGTGATTTTGCGAAAGTTTACAGGAAAAGATAATCTCGAGAAAACCATCGAAAAGCTACTTCTGCGGAACAACATTTGAACTATAAAAGTATTGAAAATATACATTTTTATGTTATAATTTCAATAACTTATAAAACGAAGTAGAACCTTACAGACCTGTGCTTGTAACTGTTCTACTTCGTTTTTCTTATTTTTAGGAGGAAAAACGGATGCGACTATTGATAAAACTAACTCATATTTTTATTAAACAGATGGATGCTATCAAATTTCACTACAAATTAAAAACTGAATCCCGAGAAAAATATAGGAATGAGGTTATTAAGGAATTTAGTGAACTTTACAGCAGAGGATGTAATGGAGAGATCCAACTTCCAGATGAGACTTTAGTGAAATTTGCCAAAACTAAAAACATCAAACAGGTCGAGAAATTAAACCGTCAAATCAAAGAATTAAATGGTTTGTGAGTCCTGTTTAGGGCTCATTTTTGTTAAATTACACTATCAGTGTCTAGTGACATGCTTATTCTGCCGTCAATCCCTTCCTCTAATGTATAGTTGTGAACAGAAACAATCATTTCTCCATCTAGCTGTGATTTAAGAGTTTTGGCTAAATCTAAAATAAAATCAGCGCTAGTAGTCTCTTCAATCAATTCATATAACTGACTTCCAAATCTAGTAAGAGAGTAGCTATGAAATTCAAATGTTTCAATTTTGCTTTCAGGATTGATACTAAAGTTTACAAAATATTGGTCATTGAAAAATCCGCTTAAATCTCTCTCTAATTCAAGCTCGTGCGTTGCCTCTACGCCCATATTAATTAAACCACATTCTTCAAGAAGCAATAATTCTTCTTCATCAATATCATATTGTCTATAAATTTCCAACATCTCTTCATTCTCGGGAGAAATAATATGAATTCCTCCCAAAGGCGTTTGAACGGCTAGTTTGGAAATTTTGAGGAAAATTTCTGCTTCAACTTTGCTCAATAACCTCATCGATTCAATGAATCTAAAAGAATATCTCCCTTTTTCTTCGGTTTCACCATTAAGTATTTTTGCCCAAATAGTTTGCATATCCCTATCTGAGACCAGTGAAGCAGAATCGAAGAAACGAGTGAACCATTCAGATGAAAACTCAACAGGGCTTGTTCGAGAAGAATCGTCTAAGCTATCAGCTATTTGAGCAATTTCTTTGATGTTTTTACATCGAGCAATAACAACTGCAGGAATGATACTTTTAGGGTCGTTGAGTTTTTCCATAATCAACTCCTGCTTCATTTTATTAAACTGAAGTCGCTCTCCATAATAATATCCCAAAAAATTGATGGTGGCGGTCACTACGGAGCTTCCAGCAATACTTACTATTGGTTCTTGAGCTAAAAAACTAAGGTCAAACACATCATCACCTCACAAATTTTACTAACTTCATTCTATCATAAAATATAAACTTTATCTGCTAAAATCAGTTTATTAACTGGACTTCCTTACCCAACAGAGTTATCCTGTCAGTGGGTTATAGGTGAATCGAAAGGAGCACACTATGAACAAAAGTACATTGACAATTAAAGACATCAAAACGCAGAATTTGGATAGTCTGCCAGATAAGATAACCGCACTCTATTGCCGTTTATCCGCTGAAGATGCTAACGAGGGCGAGAGTAATTCGATTTCCAATCAGAAACAAATCCTCGCCCAAGTATCCTTGCGTGAAAATTTGCCAAGCCCATTCTTCTTCGTAGACGATGGATTTTCAGGTTCGAACGCTCAGCGACCAGATTTTCAACTAATGATGAATTTGATTGAGGCTGGTAAAATTCAAGCGGTTGTTGTTAAAGACTTGAGCCGTCTTAGCCGAGATTATCTCTTAACTGGGCAGTTAACTGAACTCACTTTTCCATCAAAAAATATCCGCTTCATCTCCTTGAACGAAAACTTAGATAGCAACAAACGCAACAGCCAAGACGCCTATCTTGCACCTTTGGTGTCCCTGTTTAACAACTGGTATTCGCTTCAATGTAGCGAGAAAATTAAGTTGTCTAAACACACCAAGGCGAAAACTGGCGAGAAAATCAGCTGGATCGCACCATATGGTTATCTTAAGAATCCAGACAACCCTAAAGAGTGGTTGGTTGACGACTACGCCAGCCAGATTGTGAAGCGAGTATTTAGGGAATATTTAGCAGGAATATCGTTAATGGAGATTGCTCGCAGACTTCGGAAAGACAAGATTTTGACCCCTGCTAATTACAAGAAAAAGTTAGGGCTTTCGAATTATCGGATTATTGAAACAGACCCTTTTTACTGGAAAAATCAGATGATTTACCAGATGCTCGAAAAGGAGGAATACACTGGGGCAACCATCAATCTGAAAACAGCAAAGATTTCCTATAAACAACGGAATTGTAAACTACGCCCTCGAGAAGATTGGCTGATTTTTCCAAACGCTCACGAAGCACTTATTTCGAAAGAAGATTTCGAAATGGTTCGAAAAATGCTCGGTCATAAGCGAGTCAGTCAGCGATACAATTGGAAAGACAAGCCTGGTCACGAAAATCTATTTGCAGGTTTAGTCTTCTGCGAGAATGGACACAAGCTTAGTTTTTGCCCACAACAGAAAGACGACATCAATCTTGACCACTATAAGTGTTACCACCACCGTCGGGCTGGTGATACCTGTTCGGGTTCACATTATCTTCGGAAAGAAGTTCTAGAGGAATTGGTTTTGAGAGACCTCCAGCAACTAATCTCAGCTATTCATTTTGACGAGAAACAGCTTCTTAAAAAGCTGAAATCTCGCTTTGATATTCGAGAGATTAAGAAACAAGATAGGCTTCGTAAACAGTTATCTCGTTTCAAAAAGCGTTCGAAGGAGTTGGATACTATTATTCAAAAACTCTATGAAAAGCAACTGCTGGACGAAATTAGCGACGATCGATTTCGAAAACTGGCAGATAGTTACGAGAGCGAGCAAGCTGAACTCAACCAGCAAATTGTAAAGCTTCAAGAGGTTTTGATTAGCCAAACTGAATCCAAGGAAAATGTCGACAAATTTATGCAAACCATTCGCCGATACACGAACCTTGAAACCTTGACGACTCAGTTAGTGAATGAGCTAATCGACAAAATCATCGTCCATCAGCCAACGGGGCGTGGTAAGAATCGCCAAGTGACGGTTGAACTTCACTACCGATTTATCGGAGAATTATGAAACGAGTGAAAGAAAATTCGCTCGCAACCTTTTAACTAATAGACTGCTCAGTGAGGAGTGGTTATTATAACACGAAAGGCGGACAAAGACAGAAAAGGTGGCGTGGAAAATAGGTAGAAAATGAATTGAGATTTAAATTTTGCTATAATCATCTTATGAACAACACCTACTATTTTATCCGTCATGCGCATTCTAACTATACACCTGATGAAATCAACCGACCATTATCAGACAAGGGAGAATCCTTGGCACAGCTTGAATTTTTAGCAGACAAACCCATTACCGCCATTTATTCCAGCCCCTATCAAAGAGCCATCCAAACGGTTGATCCTTTGGCTCAAAGCCTTAAACTCTCCATTCAAACCGACAAGCGCTTAGTAGAGCGAAAACTAAGCAGCCAAGTAATTACGGATCAAGACTTTGAAAAGCGCCTCAGGCGACTTTGGTCACAACCAACATTTTCACTTGTCGATGGTGAGTCCAATCAACAAGCTCAACAGCGTGCCTTAGCTCTTCTTCATGAGCTAGAAAGCAAACATCAAAACGAAGAAATTATCATCAGTTCCCACGGCAATCTGATTTGCATCTTGCTGAGCACATTTGACTCCAGCATTGATTATGACTTCTGGCGCAGCCTAAGTATGCCAGATGTACTGGTTTTAGATAAAAATGGGAATATCTCTCGCCTTCTCTAAAAGAAACCTGCCTTGCCTCGTATCGCCTAGTAAGGGGCAGCTATATCTTATCGCTCTTATATGTTATAATAATAAAAACTAGGAGGTAAAAGATGTTCCCAATAACCATTCCAACTCTTGTGACCGAGGAAGTGTATCAACGATTTGCTTGGTCTGTTTTCTTACGCGGGAAAAGATTCTTGCTGAATCTGTTCATTTTGATAGGAATCCTGGCTCTCTATCTAACCTTCCTACCTGAAAACCTGAGGCGTTTTTCTTTCTTTACCGTGCTATTTACATCTTTGATTATATTCCCAGTAATGTACTTTGGCACGGACTTTCAGATAAAGAGGGCTTATCAAAAAAATCCTTTATTTCAGAACATGGAAGTCACTCTGATATTTGACAGAGATGCTTTTATCGCAAGAAATATACGCGGAGAATTTCACTATACCTATGATGATATTGTCAAGGTCATTATGACAAAGCAAGATTTTTATATCTTGATAGGTGAGAACACTGGTTTTGCAATTGAAAAAGAAAACTGCACTCCCGAGGCTCTTGAGTTCTTGCTAGAACTTCACATTGAGCATATGTAAAAGA
>ERZ773073.571-NODE-571-length-18764-cov-108.509808_pt1 | contig 18764 bp, 16 predicted proteins | sample MGYA00580616_ERZ773073 | MGnify/ENA primary metagenome ERZ773073 (study PRJEB29015, sample SAMEA2737960) | human oral metagenome | biome: human oral; feature: human-associated habitat; material: dental | place: China | collected 2131 ...
ACACACGCGTTCCAGGCGTGCACCTTCAACCACTCGGTCACCTCTCCATGGTGCAATTATATCATAATATGATTAATAAATAGCATAACTCAGTTCTGCTATAGTAACATTTTTATTTAATCATAATAGATAAATTTAAAAAAGGCTCTACTTAATTTGCTAGAACCTTTTCTTACACTATCAAACCATTAAACAAACCTGGCTCCCCTTGATAGAAGTATTACTAACCATCAACTACTAAGGTATTATATCCGATAGTCGAAAGTCTTCAATTCTAATAGATGAATCTTTCGAAAACATAGATAATTTAGCGTCATCTTCGTAAGCAGATAGATATTTTTTATACTCTTTAGAATCTTGCCAGTACACCCCGCTTTTCGCCATATTTTTATATAACGATAGTGAATTTGGTAAGAATTTATAATGAAATATCGCCGATGATATATTTACAAAATTTAACTCTTTCGGAAATACGAAATGATAGTTCACGATTAATTCATTTCCAGTGTAATATAATAGTGGAATCTTTTGTAAGCTAGATTTTAAACCAAAAACCCTCTCTCTAGGGCCGCCATAAATCCTTAAACCGTAAAAAGGATTTATCTCTGTTTTATAAGTGTTCGAATCTACAAATTCCATATCGCTTATATTTTTATTTTCAAAAATAGGCTTTTTAGAATATACATCTATCATAATAGCTTTAACAGATTTATGACCATCCTTATTTATAGAGTCAATGTATTCTTCAATCTTTTCATCAACATGGAATAATTCATCAGAATCAACATTCAAATACCATCTGTTAATTCCATAAATATCTAAGACCTGTTGCCTCCAACTACAAGCTCTAAAACAATTATAGGTAGCTTCAATATTATATAAATCTAGTTTAATATCTTTAATATTTTTTGTAATTTCATTTATCTTTTTTACTGAATCGTCATCAGAATTATTGTTTACTAATACAAAATTCTTAACGCCTAGATTAGCGTAATGCCTTATCCATTTTTCAAAAAATTCTGAAAAATTATTAAATACACAAACTAAAATAATCTCTTTTTTACTTTTATTGATAGGCTTTAAAATATTTTCAACCTTGCTGAGTTTATCATTCAACCCTAAAATTAAATACTTAAGCGTTTCATTATTAAATTCTATGTTGTTATAGTCTTTAGCAATATTTACATATTTATACCGAGTTTCGCTATTCTTAATTTTGCGTATTTCTTCGAGCCTTTTGCTGACTTCAAAATTTGATATATCACTCAATAAATTCTTATGTTTGTCTAAAAATCGAAAATCAACATCGTTAAAAACTTCGAATTTACCCTTTTTCGCATGAGAAGATTTTAACTCTAAAATCCGCTTCATAAAGGATATAATCGTTCCATGAGAAACTATTAATATAGTGTTGTTTTTGAAATTATTCTTTTTAATATCAGTTAAAAAATCACATAATCTGCTTTCAATGCTATATTTACTATCACCGTACTGGCCGAATCTAATAAAAAAATCTCCAGCGACTTGTTTACCCCTAACCTCATCTAGTTCCGAAGAGTTTTCTTTTCCGTTAAATTTACCCCAATTTATTTCTCTGATACGATTATCTATTTCAACGTTAAGATTTCGATTGTCCGCAACTTCTTTTGCTGTTTGCAGAGTTCTAATTAGCGGTGAAGTGTATATTTTATCTATTTTAGGTAGTGACTTTGCCGATTCAATAACTTGCCTTCTACCATTTTCAGTTAATATTGAACATTGTATTTCTTGGCTTGATAAAATTTCGCGCGTATTATCCATCGCCTCACCATGTCTCATAAATATTAGGTTCATAAAATTCGCCTCCTTAATTCCTTTGTTATTTTTTCCAATCATAATTATTCTTAATATAGTCACGAGACCTACATTTTTCAGAATTATTGATATACCCCCCTTCTATGATCAATATTATCTAATCAATAGTCATACTTCTATCTATTATTACACCCCCTTCTTTCACTTAAAAGCTTCTCAATGGAAAAACAACAAGTCACATACTCCCTTATAAACTCTTCTGGCTTATCGACAATACCTTTAAAATCAATATACTTACTATATAGGGATTTAAGTTTGTTAAGTTATGGGCCATCCCCAGCTATCACAAAAATAATATTTGAATTATTTTGACTTATATTTTTTGCAATCTCCCCAAAAAATATAAACGCCTTTTCGTTTTAGCATCCTACCTATATAGCCCACTAGATTAACCTCATAATTCTTTTTAGCAGTAGGCCTGAATCGTTGATAATCGACTCCAGTATTTATAGTTGGCAATTGATATTTTAGTATAGCCCTACCAATATTCACTAACCTCTTCCGATATAGAAATAATTTTATTATAGAAAATTAAAAAGCTACCTTGAAAATCATCTCACTCTTTTGGTATACCACAAAGATATAGACAATTATTTGTAATTTTATCTGACATACTAATTCCGTCAAGGATATAATAAGAAATAGATATATCTATCTTTTCATCATTTTTATCCATAAAATCTCTAAGATATTTACCATATACAAGATATTTCCAGTTCCATCTCAGCCGATTAGCACTTTCTGATATTTCAAAATATATCCAAATTTAGCATCAAAAAAATAACTCTATAAATTTATACCGCTACATGATTTATTCTTAAAATCTAAATAATGAAATGAATAATTCTTACCTATACTTAATGGATTAATGGTAATGAAAAATACACTATATGTTTCACTTAGATATTTAGTATGTTGAAAAGATATTATTTCAGCTCCACCTACGTAATATGATGCCCTGGGTTGATTAATTATGATCTTTCTTTTATATATCTAACTAATCCGAAAATTTCATAATCCTCTATTTGCTTCATAGGTACATTTTCGTTTACAGATCTTAGTAAGTTTTTAATCTCTCTTGCGGCACCACGATGAGTTATATTTATAGGTAAAAATCCATTTTGCATATCACGACATATAGAAAGTACAGCCTTACCAATTCTAATAGAGAAGTATCGTTGACTCTCCCCAAACGAATCAACTGTAAATCTACTGTCAATTTTCTTATTTATAGCATTTTTATAGTCGCCAAATCTATAGTCTAAGTTGTTATTCAATCGATGTTCATCAAATTATTCCCAGCATAATTGTAGTAGTTGAGCCCTTTCCTCGTGATTCAATAAATCTAAATTTCTAAACTCACCTTTATAAAATATTACTTTCTAACTCCAAAATAAAAGAAAAAGGCTCTATTTTAATTTGCTAGAACCTTTTCTCACATTATCAAATTGTAATAAAATCAAACCTGGCTCGCACTAGCAAACACGTTGCGAACTGAAAGCTTAGAATATGATGACCATAGAATAGGTATGATAAAGGAAGTTTTACGTAGCCTGTAATATGCTTTATGGTTTCAAAATACGTAGCTATGCTGATGGTACGTTCTGGGTGGTCTTTGAAGTAAATACTTCCCTCACCCAGTTGCTTTACCATTTCAGCTTTGAGCATAAGCTCCCAAGCATTACACACAAAGAAAGCAAAGCCCTCTACTCGATACTTCAGAGTTGGCTTATTGAACACTTCCAGTCCCATAATAAAGACTTCACGGCTTTTTTGGACTAACTGTTCAACCAATTTGTCTTTTGACTTTTTACTCACATAGTTATTTTATCACTTTGCTATGAGGTACGGTAGCAAGCCCCCTATGCCTAAGGCTTTTTTGTCAGGAAAGTCCGTAAACGCACATACTACCTAAATTTTTATAGCTAACAAAGTCAGTACGCTTTCCGCTTTGCCCAACAGTACTACACAACAAACAGTGGTTAGATTGTTGGGAATAAGTTGTTCGCTAGAGGGGGTAGTCGCCCTTTACTTTGGCGTTTAGACACTCCGCCTATGAAATGGTAAATTTCGGGGCTACTTTTGACCAAGCGTTTTTTGAACAGGGTCTTCCGACCGTTCGCCCTTTGCTAGACGCTCCTGTGCCATATATAATGACAGCTTCGCCAGCTCGTGTAACTGCTCAACAAGTTCAGCCACGCCTTCATCGGTCCAAAAGTTTTGCCTGAAAGTCTAAGGCAAAATCTTCTTCGCCTCGCTTGTCGCTATTGTAGAACTTGAACCCTAACGGCTTCACCTCTTTGTAGCCGTGCTTGCTTACTTCTTCCAGATACTCACGGTAGTTACGACTATCACCGTCTTCAGCTTCAAACACCACTTCACTATCATCAGTTAGGCTTATCAAGGCTTCTTCTTTCCATAAATCCTGCTCAAGAATATGACCGCCCTTAGGCTCAATCAAACACTGGTAGTACATCTCGCCACTGTGTACATCGTTCACAATCAGCATATAGTCAGGGCTGAACCTGCGACCGTCTTGAGGGCTAAACAGCCAATAGTCTAGTTCGTTTCGTATGAGGTATATTTCAGCGCCCCTATACTTTGCTCGCAAGTCGCCAATTTGACTAGCAACATACTTCACGAACTTCTTTTCCTCGCTCGTGCCATAGTTTTCACTGTAAGCGTACCAGTCAGCCGTTTCTATATCGTACTGAAGGTCGGGGTTGTCGTGGTTGCTTTGGGCTTTGGCACGTTCATCGGTACTCACAAACACCTTCTTACCTGTAGCAGGGTCTTCGGTCGGGAACGACATAAGGTAGATATTCTTTTCTTTGCCAAATACCGACGACAGCGATACTGGTCGGAACTTCTTGCTACCTGTTACTCGTGGCATATTCACGTCAATCGCTTTGCGCACCTCTGGTAAAATCACACCGACAAGTAGCTGCAACTTCTCGGTAGCATTCAACTGACTGATACCTTTGCCCTCTTCATAGGTGTATTTTATTTCGTAAAGCGGCAAGTATTTTTCAATCAACTCATCAACCGTCTTGATACCAACAACGTGTTCACAGAGGTTGTTATAGCGGAAAAAGCCAGCTTCAGCCGCCACCAACGCCTTGCGAATAATAGGCAACGGGAAAAACTCTTCTGTAATACGAATAACGTCAACCTTTTGACCTGCAACAATCTGGTTTTGCTCAAAATCCGACAAGTCCCTTGCTCGCAGGTTATACGAACCAGCTTTTATAATACGCTTGAACGTCGTGTCAATTTCATCACCCTTTGTTTTGGTACGCTTGACAGTCTGATTGACCAGCACGAAGCCCTTTTGATACGTTTCGCTTTCAAGGAACTTTTGTTTCATTGTGATGGTCTTCTTTTCGACACCCTCACTGATAATACCCTCGCCCAGCAAATCACGCTGAAGGCTCTCAAGAAACGTACCAGTTTTGACGAAGTGATACACAAACGTTTCTAGCACACGTCCTTTATCATAGGGGTCGTTGTCGAACTTTCGCTTGTACTTATCAAACTCAAGGTTGCGAGTAGCAAACAGGCTAAGCATATTGTCTTCTTCGCTATCTCGCTTGTACGAGCGTGGTAGTTCATACGGGTTATACCTTGCACCACGACCAATCAGCTGAATATCTTGCAGCGACACCTTTTTACTCTCGGAAATATCAAAGTGAATAATATCATACAACCCCAGCACGTCCCAGCCTTCGTTTAGGGCATTGACCGAAAAGATGGCTCGTATTGTGTTTCGTGGGCTGTCCAGCAACGGCAACAAGTCCGCTTTTTCCTTCTTCTGGCTGTTGTATATCAGCGTATTATCGTGGGCAAAACTAGACCGTATTTCAGCCGTAAACGCCTTCAAGCCGTCCCAATCACCACCTGAAATAAGCCCTGCTTCTTTGGACGCCAGCCACTTGAACATATCAGCCAATATCTCGTGTTCACGGTTCTTATTCTCACACCCTAGTTCCTTCAAGCGGTTCAAGTCTTCGGGTCGCAAAGAGCCAATCACATTATCAAAAAACTTGCGGTCTTCTTCGCTTTGGGCAATTTTCACGGACTTGATAAGCACTATCGGACTGATGGTTATACCCATTACACGTTCAGCCAGTAACCTGCGGTATTCACTCAACGCAACGGCATTTATAATCAAAAGACGCTTCTGGTCTTCGGTATGAACTTCTTGGTTGTATAGAAACTTTACGTCCTTACTGTACCCGTCTTTATTGAACGCCAAAAAGTCGTAACGATGAACAATTTTATCTTCATATTTTTCGTGTATGGCTTGATTAGCAAGGTCAACCGTAGCAGTAAACTCAATGAGCATATTTTCTTCACGGGCTTTTACAGCAGACAATACCGCCGTTTCCCAGTTCTTTACTTCGTCCGCTTCACTCTTGGTCTTTTTACGAGTTTCAACGTTCAATGAGTGGGCTTCGTCAGCAAGTATCACTACATCATTTTCAACAAAGTCATCAAAGGTAAGCCCGTTTTCCTTGTCTTCGTTCAACCTGTTATAGAGCAACTGCGTACTGAAGAACATAAAGTTGATGGCGTTACGACTACTATCAGCCACGCTACCAACCGCCCTTACATCAACGTTCTGCCCGTTGATTTTTACACCCTTCGGGTTGAACAGATACTTTTCAAACTTGTAGTCAGTAAAGTTTCGGACGGCTTGTTTGATGATATTATCTCGGTACACCAAGAATAGGAAGTTGCGATAGCCTTTTCCATACAGATACAGCACAACAGACGCCATTACCAACGTCTTACCCGTTCCAGTCGCCATATTGAACAGTAAGTGCTTCGCACTTGCCCTATCGTGGTCGTAGAGCCATATAAAGTGCTTCAGGGCATTTTCTTGGTACTCACGCAGTTGCTTAGTAGGGTGTAGATTGTCAGTGATGTAATCAGGTATCTGATAATCTTTTGCCCACTGTTGATAATCAGGGTCGCTTTCTATCTTGTTGAAAAGAAAGTTCTGTAATGTTTCGCCAACCTTAGTTTTCGTTCGTGCCATAGAATTTGTCCGTCAATACTTTTTCATCAGCCGTTACCTTGTGTCGTGTATCGCCCATATCTGCGTAGTTGAGGTATAGTTGATTTTCGTCCAGCACATCAGCCAGTGCTTCCTTGCGACCATCAAGGTCAAGCTGCCTAAAGTCTTCGTCTTTTTCAAAGTGGCTACGGTCAAACCAGAACTTTAGGAAGGCATTGTTACGCATATCAACGTAAATATCTTCAAGTTCCTTCAGGCTCGTGGCTTCCATAATACGGTCGATGTACTCTTGGTTATACTTCTTCAGTTCAAAGTACACGAACGAACCGCCACCGCTCCAGTCAACACTCTTGCTAATACCGCCTTGCTCACCCTCAACAACCTTCTTCAGGCGTTCTTTTGCTACATCTTCGATATAGTCCATCTGCTCGATACCAACCCATCTGCGACCCATCTTATGAGCAACGGCTGATGTAGTACCCGAACCTAAGCAAAAGTCTAATATCAAGTCGCCTTCATTTGAGCCTATTTCAAGTACACGGCGTATAAGCCATTCAGATTTAGGGTATGCGAAGCCCCCTCTACCAAATAATTGCTTTATATGCTCAGTACCACGCTCGTTCACAAACTCTTTATCGTCCCATACACTGCGTTGTCTCTTACCAGTACCACGGTACTTTTGAACAATCATATAACCGCCATTTTGTTTTGCTTTGCCTCTAATATCAACATTGAGGTTCGCTAACGCCTTTTCTTTACCCCAACGCCATACTGTTTGAATACCTTGCGAAATTGCTGGCATAACCTCAACAAAGCCTGGTTTAGGCTCAAGTGATATTTCCAGTAGCCCATTGTCGTCTTTTTCATCAGGGTTCACATAAAATGGATAGCACAAGTTGGGTCGGTTTTTGTCATTGAAAAGTACATTCCTATTTCGCAATTCCATAAGGTCAAAACCACCCACTTCATCGATGTATCGAAACTTCTTCTCGCCATCCTCAACCAAGTTCAGTTCAATATCGGGCTGTCTTGAGAATACGGTTAGGTACTCGTGTGTTCGTGCTATACCGCCATAATCTCTACCACCCCGATTGATGACGACAGCCGAAGTAGATACGAAACAGTCTTGTCCAAAAATTTCGTCCATAAGAACTTTCAAATAGGCTTGCTCATTGTCATCACACTGAACAAAAATTACACCATCATCAGATAGAAGCTCACGGGCAATCTCTAAACGGTTCTTCATAAATGTTAGCCAAGCAGAGTGATTGAAGTTATCGTTGTAGCGGAAGCCATCGCCACCCGTATTGTATGGCGGGTCAATATAAATCAGCTTTACTTTTCCAGCCAGACGACTTTTGAGTGTATGCAAGGCAAGAAGGTTATTGCCCTTGATAAGTAAGTTCTGCTTCAGCTCGCCATCTTCATCAAAGAAGGAAACGTCACTACTCGCAGTCAGCGACCTTTCGCCGTCCTTATCAACGTAACGAAAATCGGTCAGTACTTTTAGCTCTTCCAGTGTGTCTATATCTTTACTGTCTATATCAATCTGAAGGAAGCGTTCTTCACGCCCCTTGTCTTCTTTGGTCATACCAGCTTCTAGGACGGTATCTTTGAAAGGGAAATTCAATACCACTTCGGTATCGTTTTTGATGAAGCTACCCTTGCTATTGCTAAACAAGCCAATCTTGTTGCTGTACTTGGTATATCGTCCTTTTTTCAGTGAATTATCTGCCATCGCTCATTACGTCCTTCCAAATTTTACTATTTACTGACCTGCTTCTAAAAACTTCTTTATATCTTCTTTTTTGTATCGCCGTATTTTACGCTCTCCAATACGAATAGGCTTGAGCGTACCATTTTTGTCCCAGTTACGCAGAGTGTTCGGGTGTACCTTGAGCAGTTCACTGACCTGCTTCAGTGTTAGGTATTCAGATAGATTTTCGTCTGCCATATAATATTATTGTATAATAAATGACAAGAACTTGGTAGTTGAAAGATGTAATGACAGAGAAAGATAATTTAGTAACGGTCTATATGAACAGGTACGAGCTTGACGAAGCTAGTGCTAAGTATGTCGTAGACCGTGCCGCCGCACTCGCTAAGTCGCTCAAAGAACCAGACCGCAAAGCCAACGACTTCGCCCTTGCCTACCACCTCAACAAGTTCGCTATCGGGCTATTTGAAATGGTCGCCAACAACCTTAGCGGACTACCAGACGTTAGCACCATCAACCGTAGCTATATACTGCTCGTCAACGAGTTGAGAAAGATATACGCTCGCAACGCCGAGCTTGAAAACATCAGTGAAAATATCTGTTGGCAAAGTTTCGATAGGCTCGAACATATTGAAAGCGACGTATGGGAATACACGAACTACAACAATAACGAGTACGGACTTAGCCATAACGCACAGGTAAACAGGCTACGTATATCGCACGGCAAAGAAACGCCAGACTTCCCGCCTGAAATAAAGAAAATCGTTGACGAAGCCGAAGCCAACGGCAAAGCCTTCTTTGCTAAAATTGAGGACGAAAGCGACGTAGAGCGGGACTGGTTTATACCCGAATACACCCTTACCTACGCCAGCGACGGCTCACTGCTCGTCAACGGCGTCAAAGGCGTACTAAAGGTCAAGAAAACACAATTAGCTTCAGCGTCGGCAAAACTGATGGAGCAAGCAGTCGCCAAGCCAAACGAACTATTCAAGCCAAATCTAGGGCATAATTATTCTCGTACTCTTAGTGTTACGCTTAGCGGCTTAGGCTTCTCTGGTACGCTTAGGGAATTGTTCTTTCCACAGGTTAGCGAAGCCAACGGCGTAGTCTTTCGCCCTACCATCACCCGTGAAGAAGTAGACGCCGAACGCATTGACACCACCAAGCTAGACGACAAGCTCAAGAAACTTGGGGCTGATGTAGTACAGAAACCGATGGAAATACCGTTCTAGCAATTTTGAACAGAATTATACTGTTTTGAACAGAAAATAAACGGAGCTGAACAGAAAACCGCCAATCACGAACAGCAACAATAACAGATTGAACGACTTAGTTACAACATAAAACGCAAACAGCGACAACCCCGCTAGATATTGGCATAGTTGGTAGTATGAACGACCAACAAGAGCCAGCTCCAGCAAGTCCAGACACGCCAGCCGTGCCAGTGCTTGATACTGACGAGTTGAATAACCTCGCCAAGTTTTTGGACGCCCTTTTGGAAGTTGACATGGAAGTAAAACGTAATGAAAGGGTCAGTACAAATGGTAACTATCCACAAGCTATTTAGGATATTTGTCCGCAAACTAATAGAACTGCTCACCAACATATGGCTATGGGCAATCAAAAAAGAACAAGCCGCTGAGGAACGTAAGCGATATGGTCGTTAGCGAAGTAAACATCACGCCTGTAAAGCCGAAGAATGGCTTAGTTGGTATAGCCAGCCTAGTTGTTGATGGAAACATATACCTCAACTCAATCGCCGTCTACACCAAGCTAGATGGCTCGTATCGCCTGTTGTACCCTACGAAGCTCGTAGGCAATAGGTCGCTAGGACTATTCTATCCAATCAACCGTGAAGCAAGCTGGGCTATTGAAGAAGCCGTGTTCAAAAAATGTAGCGAAGTATTTGAAGGACGTAACGATGATAGATACTATCAAGCTGATACTGCCTTTTAGTAAGCGTCCCCACTGGTATGAAAAAGCTCGCTTCCAACACGGCTTTGATGCCGATACGGGCTTATTCAAGGCTGTTGCTAATCCTAGTAGTGAAAACAAGAAAAAAGGTATCTATCAACCTCGCCTCACCTACACCGAACGACCAGTTAGAGGCGGTAAAAACTACGAATTAGCAATTGAGTTGTCGCTACCAAAACTGATGTTCAATAATAACTTCAGCGAACTTGATGACGCCGATTTTGAAGCGGTAGTCAAAAAGTTATCTGACACGATAAGAGTCACTTACGGCATCTGGTTATTTCCTCATCAAATACGACAAGCCAGTGTCCGCAAGATAGACTACTCGAAAAACATTATATTCACTGACCGTACGCCAGTTTCTAACGTACTTGCTAACATCCGAACGGCTGACGTTTCCAAAGTGTACGATATTCAAAATACCGACTTTCGTAATGGTGGACATGTCTACCATATACACAGCAACAGCCTAGATATTGCCATTTACGATAAAGTTGCCGACCTGAAGCAAGAGCGTATATCTCCCAAGCGAAGCCGTGAAAAAGACGGCTACGTACAAATGAACCTACTTGATGAACTAGAACGCCAAAAGACCGTAACAGTTGCTCGCTTAGAAGTACGTCTGAACGGGCTACGAAAAATACGCAGTGAACTGGCTAAGATTGGCGTTACCCACGGTATCACCTTTGCAGAAATGTATAGTAGCGACACTTCGCAAAAAATACTAATGCGACACTGGCAAAATATCTTTGACCGCATACCTAAAGGACTATTAGACAGCGACACCGCTGAACATCTGCTTATCAATGACAAGAAAGCCAACGAAGATATGAAGATGACGGAAGCCCTCGCACGAGTTGGCTATGCCTACTTACGACAAGACAAAGATGAACGCTATGTACGCAACCTACTTGAAGGCTTGTTCAACCCGTCACAATACCGCCGTTTCAAGCAAAAAAACAGAGAGCCACCGAACCCTACACAACTCAAAACACTATTACATATAACCAATACTTTGACGGCTATGACGCCCGTTAGTATTCAAGACTATACTTTTTAGTTTTGGTAAGTATTGTTATATAATGTTATCAAATATATAATATAGTAGGAAGATTATGAAAGCAAGAAAAGAAATAAAGGACTACGAAGGCACGAAAGCCTTTCTAATCGCACGGGTATCAGACCCACGGCAAGTAGACGCCCTGCCAGCACAAGAACTACGGCTCAATGAATACGCTGACCGCTACAAGTTCAGCAAAGAGCTACATCGCTTTGATGAAACGGCTTTCAAAGAGGACCGTGCCAAATTTATTGAAATTGTTGATGAAGCTATCAAGTACCCTAAGTACTTCGTGATGGTATTTGATAAAATCGACCGCCTCACCCGTGATGTTTCTTCGGACGTTGTACGCACGCTGAAGAACCTAGTAAAAGAAGGGCGTTGCGAACTACACTTCCCGTCTGACGGGCTTATATACCACCAGCACTCACCAGCCCACGACAAGACCCGTCTAGATATGGGTATGGTCTTTGGCGGTTACTACTCAATGGCTATCAGCGACAACGTAAAACGTAAGATTGAACAGAAGCTTCACGATGGCGAATACCCAGGCAAGGCTTGTATTGGCTATAAGAACATCAAATGGGAAGACACTAGCGGTAAAGTGGTAAAGAATATCATACCCGACCCAGACCGCAAGCAATACATTAGCAAGGCGTTTGAACTACGGCTTGAAGGTAAGTCTTATCGCACCATTGCCAAGATACTTCGTGAAGACGGCTTACGTAGTAACACTAAAAAGCAAGGTATAGTTGGTCAGAGCCAGATTGAAACAATGCTCAAGAACCCGTTTTATTACGGCGTTATGAAGTACGATGGCGGTCTTTACCCTCATAAGTACGAACCGATAATAGATAAGTCCACCTTCGACAAGGTTCAACGTATCAACGACCAGCGGACTAACGAAAAGACCAAAACCAACACCAAGCAGATATTTACCTTCAGTGGCATACTCAAGTGCGCCACCTGCGGTTGCACTATCTCATCATATGAGCAAAAAGGACACGTCTATATGCGTTGTACTAAAGCAAAGGTTGGCGTAGCTTGCGACCAACCTCATATCGCCGAAGCGGATATACTACCTCAAGTAACTGAACTGCTCGAAAATCTCAATATCAGTGAAGGAATAGTGAACCAAGTGCTTGAGCTAATGAAAAACGAACACGATAATATACAGCTGTTCTATAAAAACGCTATTACACAAACACGGGCTGAATACCTACGTTTAGAGAAAAAGCTAGGTATACTATACGATGACAGGCTTGATGGACGTATTACTGTCAATGAATATGACAAATATGTAATGAAGTATAAGACCGAAATGGAAGACCTTGACCGTAAATTGGTTGAGTACACAAATAACGATACGTCCTTCCAACTCACCTCTGCTTATCTGTTAGAACTGGCGTCAAAGGCTAAAAATATCTTTGAGTGTTCGCAACCAGAGCAAAAGAACAAAATTCTGCGTATGCTACTTGCGAACCCTACTTTGAAAGCAAAAAGGCTTCAACTACCTCTGTTGAAGCCTTTCGCTAGTATACTAGACAACTCTAATTCTCAAAATTGGCTCCCGCGACTGGGCTCGAACCAGTGACCTATTGGTTAACAGCCAACCGCTCTACCGCTGAGCTACGCGGGAATACTAGATTAAGTATACACACCAACCGTAGCGACGTCAAGCATCTATCTTTTATTATTTTTTTCAGTAATAAGCTTATTAATCGCGGATATTAGTTTTTGCGCTTGTTTAGGATCTTTATTATCAGATATATAAGCTACAGTAAAACGGGTTTTATTATTTAAAATAACCTGCTCTACATATCCTGAGTCGCTTACACCCACAGCTGAATAAGCACCGCCACCCACTCGTATCATACCATCACGATATTTATTATTGCGCATAGCGCTCTCAATAGAACCAGCTCTTTGTTTTAATCCAAGTTGGTTAGATGTTAATTTTTGTATAAATAATGACATATCATGAGCAGTAGTTTTTGACCCTTCACCAGTCAATACAGTATCGGTTAATCCGATTGATTTTAGTTTTGTATTTGCGGCATCGTAACCAATCTTAGATAAAAGACCATTAATACAGTCTTCGTTTTGTTCAGTAATGGCTTCCGTTATGCAATCGCTAATTGAAGAATTGCCCGACACTTTATCTGTTGGCTGTAATAACTTATCTTCGATACCGGCCAGCGCTAAATATGCAAGATACAGACCCTCAAAGCCAAGTGAAGGTAGTTGTAATTTATCATTGACAGAAATTGGTACAGAACCTTTTCTATCTTCACGGAAAACTATACCTATTTGCCCAGGATTATCATTAGAAAAATGCTCTATTAACGCTTTAAGTCCTGTGTCATTAGGTGAATATGAACGATTATATCGCACTTCAGGACCAACGTTTTTTGTACTAACAATAATCTCACTACCTTCTCCCGCCAAGATTTTATCTACACTAGCAATAGTTGCATCGATGTCAATCAAAACACCTGAAGCACCGTTAACCTGTGATATTAATGTAAAATCCTTAGTTGTAATAGTTGTTACACCAGGTTTTTTCTCAACCCTACTAGCTACATTACTTTGTAGATATCTATTAAGCCTATCCTTCTCAACTTCAGCCTTTAAGGAAGATTCACCCTTTTCGCCTTCCTTCGGCACAATAGCCTTAAATACCAGCCAGCCTTTTATTGTATTGCCAGAAACTTTAGTGACATTATCACCAGCTTTTATAGTAAATTCACGAGACAAAATATTATTAAGTTTATCAGCCAAAGCTTTAGCTTTATCATCCGAAATATCCGCAGTAACTTCTTCTATATCTGAACGTACTGTAATTTTTCCATTATTACCAATCCTAGCCTTTTGCACCTCGGCAGCAAAATTAGTAGCATTACAAGTTCCGCCAGATACAGCTTTAACAACAACAAACTGATTATCCTCAAGTTTAAGAGATGCGTTTTTAGGTTGAATTTTACAATCCGCGCCAAGCTCTTTTAAAGAGTATTTATCGAGCGTAGATTTATCGTATTTATATATAGGTCCGTCAATTTTAGATAAGTTTGCAGCCCACCAAAGCGATGTAGGGATAAGTCTCAACCAAAGCGGATATCCAGCATTTTTTAGACGATCATTATTGTCAACAATAATTCCAACTTCTTTAGCTGGCGATACCTTGTAAGCAGAAGTAGAGCTACCAAAATAAATTTCAACTGGAACCTTACTATATTCACTATTTAGTTTTTCAATAATTTCAGCTCGACTAGATTGACCAGCTTTAATTCCATCAATTGAAACTCCAGGCGGTAAAGCATCGACAGGGTAAGCCATTTGATAGACAATATCGCCCGCAATAACTAGTATAAATATTCCAATTACTGGTGCCCACCAATTTCTCTTAAACCAATCTACAATTCTAATTGGTAGCGGTAATTTATCGTAACGTTTAGCTCTTGGTGGCGGTACGGGAACACGGCTACCACTACTTAGCGAAGTAGACGCTGGTGGTAACGGTGAATAATTAGACTGGAATCCAGGCGCAGACTGTTGATATGGATATGGAGCAGATTGATTCTGGGGCGGATAACCTGACTGCTGTGGCGGATAATAAGGTTGCGTGTAGTTACCCTGCGGCGTGCTAAATTGCCCAGAACTATCGCCACCACTAAAACCAGACTCAGAATAACCTGGCGGTTGAGGCGGATAGCCTCCTTGTGAAGGCTGATTATCTGGCTGATTTTGCGGAGGATATGGCGAGTTATTTGGATACATAACAATTATGCTTATAATAACAAAAAATACAAATATTATTCAAGACTAAGTAGTTTTGATACACGCTCAATAGCAGCTAAATCCTGCTTTGCCTCACTAGTATTAACACTTTGAAGATGTTTACATTTACTTGCCAAAATTCGCTTTAACCATTTTTTATGTTTATCTAGCTCAGATGAGACAGATACAATTTCCAGCATTCTAATTCCACTTTTGCCTTTTTTAATATAGCCACGTTCAATTAAATTATCGATATGATTAGCCACTGTTGAGACCGATTTATATCCCATAGCTTTCATTATTTCGCGGTAACTGGGTGAAAAGTTATTCTGTTTTATGAAAGTTTCTATATAACTAAGTAATTCACGTTGCTTCTTTGTTGTTTTTTCACGCATTTGCTAGTTCCTTTTTATTATCTTTCTTTTTATTTGTAGCAATAGTTAAACCAGCAAGACTCCACCAGATTATGCCAATTGTATCATCTGCCCAAACTGGTAAAAACATACCGATTATAGCCATACCAATCCCAGAAGCTAAGACACCAATACTTAGATTATCTCGTTGAAAATATAGTTTCCAAAGTACTATACTAAAAACCATCATCTGTAAAACCAAACCAAGAACACCAGTTTCAATTGCCATATAAATATATTGATTTTCAATAATTTTTGGACTGCCAGATAGTAATGAAGGCGAGCCAACACTGCCTAAACCAAAGCCAAATGGATGATTTACGACTGTACTTACACCATCAGTCATTGATTGCATATGTCCATGATTTGATTTTATTACACTTGAACTTTCAGGGTTATTATGAAAAATTACGTTTTGTACAAAACTACTTTGTGAGTTTAAACCAATTAGTGTAATTAATATTACAGTCACGATTGGAACTATTAATAAAATATAACGATTTGTTGTGCCGTTTTTAGCTTGATAAATAAGCGGAATTATAATAATTGATACAAGCATCGCTAGCCAAGCGCCACGCGAATAGCTAAACCAGAGCGCCACAAGAGCGCCGCATAAAACTATAATGCCTAAAATTAAGCAGGGTTTGCTGATTTTTTGATATCTCCGCCAAAATACAACCATTAAATTAATAGCAATTACCGCAAAAGCTCCTAGTGGATTTGGACCGCGCAAGGTACTATTAATTCTAACAAAATTATTATTTTGATCTACTGTTAAATAAGGTTTAATTGTAAGATCGGAATAGCCAAGCGATTTAAGTATGTCTTTTGGTAAAATTGTAGCTTGCAACAAAGCAATAATACAAACCAAAGCAATACCCGCGCCAATGGATTTTAATAATATTTTTTTAGCAGGTGGATATATTTTAACTAAAATATAACAAACTATAAAAGCTAAATAAATTCTTAGGTTTATAATCAGTGCCGCAACCTCAGATAACTGATTATTTGGCAATATAGCCAATAAAAATACATTTAAAGCCGCAACCGCCAAACAAATCCAAATTAATTTATCAGTATATAATTCGTATTGAAGCTTCTTTTGCCAAATTATAAAAATCAAAATAATTGCCGCTACACCAAAGAGTATTTCCTTCCAAGATTTTATAATTAAAGCAAAAGATGAAAACGACGTATCAGCAAAAACGGCTATAGGCGCCTGAAAACAAACACCAAACAAAGCAAGAGCAACAAGTCCTGTTGTTAATTTACTAAGCCTATTTAATTGCATAAAATTTATTATAGCACTTGTTTAATTCTATAATTATATCTTAATAAAACCAATTGATTAACAATATTTGATTATTTCATTAATATCTCGGCGGGTTTGCGAGTGCGGTTCTTTATTGCCGTAGCCCAGAGCCAGCATTACCACTGGCAGATCTTTCTCGCGGTCAATCAACTTAAGTTCTTCCAATATTTCCGCAAGTTTATCAATCGAGAATCCTTCCATGGCACATGAATCAATCCCCCGCTCGGCGGCTGTCATCATGGCAAATCCCAAAGCAATGTATGCTTGGCGCGCCGCCCACTGATGCAACTTCTCATTATCGCCAAAAATCTTAAAATCAGTCTTCGCCCATTTTTTCCAAAACGTTTTATAGCCAGTTCTAATAACAGCGTTCATATATGCAACATCACGCAGCATATGATCGATATGACCGTCTTTTCTCGTCAATTCTTCGCCAGTTTTGGCGGTAAAAATTAGCAGATGACTAGCGGTAAATTTAGCAGCGTTAACGCCAGCAGCTTTTTCAAGTTTCTTGCGGAAATCAGTGTCTTGCGCCACGATGACGTTAAATGGCTCAAGACCGTACGATGTCGGCGTCAAGCGAATTGCTTCCAGGATTAGTGTAATATCCTCTTTGTTAATTTTCTTTGACGCATCAAAACTTTTCATTGCCCGCCGAAATTTCAGCGCCGACTCAATGTCTTTTATTGCAATGTTTGGTTTAGCCATAATCCTTCCATTCGTTCTTATTATATCTTATTTTTGGCATCCAAATCTTTATACAGGTCTAATGTTTGCTTGCAATCGGGGTAATTCGTGCAGCCCAGGAATTCACCATACCTGCCGTGCCGCCGCACCAAAAAGCCACTTTGGCAAGCTGGACACAATATCGGCCTGCTGAGAATTTCGATATTGTTATACGATTGATTGCAATTTGGGTAATGCGAACAGCCAACAAAATTTTTGCCCATCTGGCTATTTTTACGAATTACCAGCCTGCCAGTTTTGCACCACGGGCAATTAACCAAATCCGCTTCACCGTACCGCCCTTGAATCAGATAATTAGAATATTGTTTAATCTCCTTGGCGAATAACGATTCATTTTCTGACACCATAAGATACACCTTATTCTTCGTCCTGGTGAGCGCCACGTAAAACAAGCGCCGCTCCTCGGCAAAACGGCAAGCTTCCGGCGCGCTCAAAAGCAGTGATATTATCGGATCATCGGTTAGTTTATTTGGGAAACCATACAAATCATTTTTCAAATTCAAAACGATCACGTTGTCCGCTTCCAACCCCTTTGATTTATGCGCAGTAATAAATGTAATATTAATACCTTCAAGCCCAACTATATTTAATTCGCCAGTAGCCTCGTTATATTTTTTCACTTCTTTTCTGAGCTGGTTTTTGATAATTTTTCCCTTATCATCCCTCAGGCAAATCACATAATCCAAATCAAAGCTATGCCGCCCCAATAGTAAAATCCGTTTGTCCTTGCCGTAGTTACGGGCAATTTGGCGAATCTGATCGACCAGCACCGCAAAAGCATTATTCTGATTGTACGGCACAAATTCCACTGGGCAATCCAGTTCTTTGGTAGACTTGGGATTTTTAGCCAGCTGCTGCGGATTTTGCTGGATGAATTTGGCGGAAATATC
>ERZ773073.577-NODE-577-length-18686-cov-84.795609_pt1 | contig 18686 bp, 14 predicted proteins | sample MGYA00580616_ERZ773073 | MGnify/ENA primary metagenome ERZ773073 (study PRJEB29015, sample SAMEA2737960) | human oral metagenome | biome: human oral; feature: human-associated habitat; material: dental | place: China | collected 2131 ...
ACTAAACAGCAAATGAATCTGATTAGTGGTTTCTTCATTCATCTTAAAAAGATTGAACGGATGGGGTATGGTTAAAGAGCGCATGGGTCGCCTTATAGATATGGTAAGCTGTTGCCGCGTTATTCATCGTATAGAGATGGATCCCTGCTACATCATGGGTCACCAAATCGACAATTTGATCCACCGCATAGGCTAAACCAGCTGTCCGCAATGATTCTGGATCATGTTCATACTTATCCAGAATAGCCTTGAATTTGCGCGGAAGATGAATATTCTCACACGTTTTCAAAAGACGAAGCGCTTGGTTTCGATTCAGAATAGGCATGATACCTGCATGAATCGGAACATCGATCCCAGCCAAGGTACACTTATCTTGGAAATCATAGAAACGTTCATTGTCAAAGAAGAGCTGAGTGACAAGACTAGAGCAGCCCGCATCCACTTTCTTCTTGAGATTCTGAATATCTGAGATCTGGTTTGGTGAGTCTGGGTGCCCCTCTGGATAGCAAGCACCGATGATGTCAAAATGTGGTGCTTCTGTCTTGATATACTCAATCAAGTCAGTCGCATATTTAAAGTCATCCTTAGGAGCCACATCTGGAAAAATATCGCCTCGCAAAGCCAAAATCTGATTGACCCCAACACGATCCAAAGCCTGCAAGATATTGGACACCATTTCTTTGGTTAGATAAACAGCTGGCAAATGGGCAATCGTTGGAATCTCAAGGTCATTGGAGATGAACTCAGCCAAACGAACCGTTGTCTCCTCAATATCAAATTTATTATTGCTGGCAGTCACACTGATAAAGTGGGGAGCCAGATCTTGCATCTCCCTCAACGCCTGAAAAATCTTATCATTGCCTACTGCCGGATTAGGAGGAAATACTTCAAATGAGAGACTAGGAGTTTGGCGATTCACCATAGAGATAAAATTCCTTTCAATCTACTAACTATCAGCCTATAACAAACCTGCAAACAGCTTTGTTGCAGGTTTATCAGAGCTGAGTTTAAATGTAGAAATAATATTAATTCAGTTTTTGTCTAGCTGCTTTGGCCGCTTCTACAAGGCGGATCAAGCTTTCTTTTGTTTCTGGAATACCACGTGTTTTCAAACCACAGTCAGGGTTGATCCAAACTTTCTTGCTTGGTACTTTAGCAAGGATAGCTTCGATAGTGTGGTCGATTTCGCCTTCATTTGGCACACGAGGAGAGTGGATATCGTAAACCCCAGGTCCCACTTCTGTTTGGAAGTTTTTCGCTTTGAGTTCGTCCAAGATTTCAAGGTTTGAACGGCTTGCCTCAAAGGAAATAACGTCCGCATCCATATTGTCAATAGCTGTGATGATATCTGTAAATTCTGAGTAACACATGTGAGTGTGGATTTGAGTATCTGGCGCTACTGTAGAGTGTACCAAGCGGAAGGCTGGAATAGCCCAGTCAAGGTAGTCTTCGTACCAGTCGCTACGACGAAGTGGCAATTTCTCACGAAGAGCAGCCTCATCGATTTGGATAATCTTCACGCCTGCAGCTTCAAGGTCAAGAACTTCATCCTTGATAGCAAGAGCGATTTGAAGAGTAGAATCCTTGATAGAAATGTCTTCCCGTGGGAATGACCAGTTAAGGATGGTTACAGGCCCAGTCAGCATGCCCTTAACAGGTTTGTCTGTACGGCTTTGCGCATAGCTAGACCATTTAACAGTGATTGGGTTGAGACGAGTCACATCACCCCAGATGATTGGTGGTTTCACCCCACGCATACCGTATGATTGTACCCAACCATTCTTAGAGAAGAGGTAACCTGACAGGTTTTGACCGAAGTACTCAACCATGTCATTACGCTCGAACTCACCATGCACCAGCACGTCAAAGCCAACTTCTTCTTGCCATTTGATCCATTCATCAATCTGCTCAGCCAAGAACTTATCATAGTCTTCTGCTGACAGCTCACCCTTGCGGAAAGCCAAGCGTTTAGCACGGACTTCCTTGGTTTGAGGGAATGAACCGATGGTTGTTGTTGGAAGAGCTGGAAGTTTGAAGGCTTCTTCTTGGATAGCTTCACGTTCTGCAAAGGCTGGCAAACGAGTGTAGTCAGCGTCTGTCAAACCAGCGATACGGGCACGAAGTTCCGCATTAACACCCACACGCTCAGTCGCAAAGAGTTCTTTGTTGGCTGCGAGCGCTTCTGCACCTTGACCGTTGCGGATAGCATCCAAATCACGGATCTCATCCAATTTTTCCACCGCAAAGGCAAAGTGGTTCAAGATTGCTGGTTCAAATTCTTCATTAGCAGTTGTAAATGGCACATGAAGAAGTGAGCATGAGCTTGTCAATACGATGTTTTCAGCTGGGATTTGCTCAAGAACAGCCAAGCTCTTTTCATAGTTATTGCGCCAGATATTCTTACCATTGACGATGCCTGCATAGAGAGTCTTGTCAGCTGGGAAACCACCTTTAACCAATTCAAGAGTTTTCTTACCTTCGACAAAATCAAGTCCGATAGCGTCAACTGGCAAGTTTACAAGGTCAGTGTAAACGTCGCGAACGTCTCCGAAGTATGTTTGAAGCAAGACTTCAAGCCCCTTCTTGTCAGCCAAAAGCTTGTTGTAGAGATTCAAGAAGAGAGCCTTTTCTTCAGCTGTCAAATCTTTGACAAGAGCCGCTTCATCGAGTTGGATACGAGTCGCACCAAGTTCAGCCAATTTTGCAAAGACTTCTTGGTAAGCAGCCACAAAGCTGTCTACGAAGTCTTCTGCTTTTACGCCTTCTTCAAAGTCTGATAATTGAAGGAAAGTGAATGGACCTACAAGGACTGGACGAGTGTTCAATCCCAGTTCTTTTGCTTCTTGGAACTCATCAAAAATCTTGTGACCTGCAAGTTTGACTTGAGTGTCTTTTTCAAACTTAGGAACGATGTAGTGGTAGTTGGTGTTGAACCATTTCTTCATCGGAAGGGCACGAACATCCCCTTTTTCACCTTGGTAACCACGCGCCAAAGCAAAGTAGCGCTCAAGGTCAGTCAAGTCCAAGTTTTGAACTGAAGCAGGCACCACGTTGAAAAGGAAAGCTGCATCTAGGAAGTTGTCATAGTGAGAAAAGTCATTTGATGGGATTTCAGTGATGCCTTTTTCTTTGACAATGTTCCAGTGCTTCGCACGCAAGTCTTTCGCTGCTGCCAAGAGTTCGTCTGCTGAGATTTCATTTCTAAAGTATTTTTCAGTTGTAAATTTTAATTCGCGGAATTCACCCAAACGAGGGAAACCAATGATAGTCGTTGACATAAACGTCCTCCAAAAATTGTTGTTGAAACTATCTTAACAGAAAAGAACCCGTCTGTATAATTGGAAAAAATTAAGATTTGATATAGTTTTAAACTATATCCCTGTTATGGACAAAAGAAAAGGATTTGAGGCACTTGTCTCAAATCCCTTGTGTTGTTTGTTTTTAAGTCACATACTCGTTTGTAGCTTAAAATAGGGTATCGCTAATTCTTATAAGCAACTATGCCTTGTTATTAGAAAAGACTATAGCTTGTTTAAATTTTGATTTCTCTTATCGATTTTTAATAAAACGAGCGGAATTTGAGCGAATCAATTGGCCACCACTGCTAACTGTATTAAACTTTAAGCATCTTTTCATCTTCTAAGACTTCCAAAACAATCAAGAAACAAAATAATAATTGGCTTTTAGTTCTCGGAAACGATCAAAACTGAGAATGCCCTCATTTTGTAATCTTCCTAGAACAATACTCGGATGAATATTTATTTCTTCAGCAAATTGAAGGATGTCTGACTTATCAAAGTTTCCTTTTTCTACAAAAGCTTGATAGTCTTCAGGTCTAATCAAGAAATCTTTTGCAAACCGGTCTGCCTGTTCCTCAGAACGTCGGTATGAGTCACTGTTTCCGTCTTCAGATGAAAAATCGTTCTGTAAAATGTGCCCAATCTCATGGAAAAGTGAGAACCAGAAAATATCGGATGCCTTGTTTCGGTCTGTCAATAATAGCAAGGCACTGCCATTACTGAATTTTTTAGTAGCTCCATTCAAATTGGCATTTGGTAGCGCGGGTAGACCGACTAGGACAACACCACAATCTAACAATATATCAGACAAGCGTTGAGGAAAGGCTTCAGGGTCCTGTCTGGTCAACTCTCTCAAAGCAGGCAGATTTTTCTCTAGTTTTCTACGATTGAGCTTAGTAGTCGTTTTATCACGCGCCTTTTTAGATGCCAACTCTAGCATGATATTGGAGTTTACTATACTTTTAGTAGTGAACTCACGTGTATTCCGATAGCTCACTAGATGATTGAAAGTTAAGAGGTTTTCTAAACTTGCCACACCTAAAATCTTGCGAAGCTCGACAATCTTTTCTTTCAAGGTATAGCGTTTGTCTGGAACGTAGCCTTCTTCCTTAAAATACTTGAAATCAATCATCTCACAGATTTCTTTCTCGCTACCTTCTTCTAGCTCTCTTTGTTCTGCAATCTCTGCAACCTTTACATCGTAAGTATTCTGAAGATTGAGCCAGGTTTGCATGGAAACTCCGCTTAGCTTGGCTAACTTATGAGCCGTATCCTTACTAATAGACTCCTCAGCATTGACGATTTTGCTAACAGTCTTTGCTGACACTCCCAAACGCTCTGCAAATTCTTTTTGCGTTACGTTATAATCTTCAATCAACTCTTCAACATACTGACCTGGATGAAAAGCAATCAGGTCTTTGTATTCAACAATTTTATTACTCATAGTGATTGCTGACCTCCTCTATTTTTAGAATTTCGATTTCAACGGGACTAGGAAATACCCTTTCTAGATCCTCATCACGAAATTCTACAATCAACCTATAGGAACTCCTTCGACCATCTATATCCAAAGCAAACTGCCCTTGTCTCTTTCCCTTGAGTTGGTGAAAGTGATATTTAGGAAAAGCGGTCACACTAGCCAAAGAATCCGCTGCTTCCAAAAAGTTGATCAACTGATGCAACTTTACAGCAAGCTTATCCGAAAAGTCCTTCTTCGCCTGTCTCAGCTCTGTGCACTGCTTTTTAACAGTTTTGTTTTTATAGATAAGCTTCATATATCCCTTTCCGTTCAAATTAAATTACCTTTTTGGTAATTTAATTATACCATCTTTAGACAATAAAAACCAGCCAGAAGATTGATTTAGCTGGGATGATGAATACAAAAACACGACATTAAATTTTGCAATATGATAAAAATTAAATTCAAAAAATTTAATCATTTATCTCAACTAAAAGTAATTTAAACAATCCTTGAGTAACTATAATTATTATAATTACAATACTTAGTAAAAAACCTACATTGATAAAATTTGGAATACAATTAATATTTAAAGATAACTCCATCATATAAAGTAAACTAACTACAAACGTATAGAAATATCTAACAATTATTTCTTCCCATTTTGATGAATAAATGTTTGATTTTTTATCATATAAAACAGACCTCATAGGAGAAGAATACAGTATAGCAATAGCAGAAAGTAAGAACCCCGTGATTACAGAAATAAAAGATACCGTATCACTATGATTTAGTAGCACATAGTCCCTTAATAAATATGATACAAACAGACTTACTACTAAAATACCACCAGAAACAATTCTATCTTTTCTTCGTAACTTTCTCATTTGACAAACTCTCTATTTCTTTGAGCAAAGTATTTTTTACTTCCGAACCTAAAAATTTCCCAGTTGCCTGTTGTTTCTCGACATTAATTGAAATCTTTTTGATAAAAGTACCACGGTTAAACACATGTTCAAATCCAGCATCATCGTTTCCTCTGATTAAGATACCTGAAAGTTGATGATTCTCAGACTCTTTTACAATTTTTCTGAGAAATGCTTTGATTTTATTTATTTTCATACTAGAGAGCTTTACGTTCAGAGTTATATCTTCTAAACTATCAGTTTCGAATAAATCATATAGAGCTTCGCGTTTTTGTGATAAGGTTGAAAAGATATCATCTTTTGAAGTAAATTGAATTTCATCAACACTAGACAATATTTTTAAAAATTCCTCTTTATCTTCGTAAAAACCTTTTATACTAAACTCAACCTCTGTCGTATCTCTAAGAATTTTTTCTAGCAAATTACGGTGTCTAACGTCCGAAAAATACAATAAATTATTATCTAAATCGAATAAGACAAAGAATTGCTTCAAAAACTCCAACTCCGTTTCTGATTTAGGATTTTCGCGTTTTTGATTTGTATAGTAGTCCGTTACAGTAGTATCTCTGGGCTCTAACTTTCCAGATTCTATAACTATAAAAACATAATGCTTATTTTTATCAACCTCTAGATGATATAACCCTTTTTCGTGTTTTAAATCACATGGGGTCAACTTATCAAAAGTCTTTAAAATAGGCTGTAACCACCGCTCCCCTCTTTTTTCACTTTTAATAAATGGTTTCCATATAGAAAAAGTAAGCTCTGACATTTATTTGTCCTCAAATTCTTTCAACTTTAAAATTCTATCTGCTATTTCCTCTATTTCACCTTCACCTGTCCATTCATCAGCATTGGTAAGAGCCAGTCGCGCAGTTGGGTGAGTTCTTGGTTTTGTTTTTTGTTTTTTGAGATTTGGTCTATTAATGGACGGTAAATTTTTACAAATTCATCCACTATATTATGATTATATGGTGATGATATATTATTGACATCACCAATAGTAATATATTTGATAATTGATCCATTAGAAGCCTTACGAAGCTTTTCCGCTGACTGCAAGCATGCCATATACATAAAAATTAGCATTTTTTCATCTTCCGATTGAATAACATAGGTACGTTGATAGGCTTCGAATTTTCCATCAGTAAAATTCACATAAAAGTTTCCATTTCCAGCAATTAAAATTGCTTTACCTTCGAATGAAAATTCATCAGCTTTTATTGGACTATTTGCAGTTGTCCAAAAATCGTATTTACCATTCTCTGTTCCAAAATTCGCATCTCTTTTTCCTGTAGTAATTTGAAGTTCACCTAATCTTACCACTCCCCACCCCTCTGGGATTTCGCGTTTGAGTTCTGGGTGATAGACCATCTTTCCGCCTGATGATTTGTAGGGTTTGCCATTCTGGTCTGGGAAATCAAACTGCACAAACCAGTAGTCATAGAGGGTCTGACCCATGGCTTCCAACTCTTGGTTGATTTGATTGTTGGTTTGAATTTTTTTGTCAAGTAAAGTTAGAACTTTTCCTATTTTATCTTGATGTTCTTTTGAAGGAATGTATAATTCTATATTTAATAAATTTTCTTTATTTAATTTAGGTTGTGCACTTCCAGTTATATAGGGAGCAAAGTTAATGGAATTCAGTTTGTAGTAAAGAAAGTCCGTATTTGTCCCCTCATTCCCCTTGATAATGTGCGCATGGTTATTCACCCAATACTTACCTGTTGCTAGAGTGCAGATTGATTTATTATTAGATTTTAGATTCTCTCCATCCTCAGCAATTAGAATATACTTACCATCAAAAATATAATCATCTACATAGTCTACAATACCTTGTGCCCCATAATATGGATAGATTTTTTCAAGACCTTCTCTTTGTTTAGCTGAAAGCGGAACTCTTTTGTTATTAAAAATTTCAATTAAATCACCTAACTTACGTAATTCAAATTCTACTTCACTCATACTTCAACCCCTTCATTTGCTCTGCAATCTCCTGTTCCAATGCATGCGATTGCTGGAAGAGGTCGGTGAGTTTGTTTTGAAAGGCTGTCATCTTGGCTTCAAACTCTTCTGCTGTGATATCCACATAGTCTATCTTGATGTCAAAGTATTGACCAGCGCTGAGAGAGTAGTTTTTCTCCTTGATGTCCTCATAAGAGACGGCGACAGAAAAGTCCTCAACGACTTCTTTCTTGATAAAGGTCTCGACGATCTTCTGCTCTTCCTCTGGAGACAGTACAGTCTTTTGGTTCTTGCCTTCCTTGACCTTGGTTCCGAGGTTTGAGGCATCGATGAGGACGACATCGCCCTTATTTTTCTTATCGATAAAGAGGATAGAGACGTTGGTACCTGTCGTCGCAAAGATATTAGACGGCATGGAAACGACACCAGCCAGCATTTGATTGTCCACCAAGTGTCGACGGATGGCCTTATCAATCCCTGACTGGGCAGTGATAAATCCTGTCGGCAGGACAACAGCTGCTTGACCATCTGGCTTCAAGGAGTAGATGATATGCTGAATAAAAAGCTCATAAATCGCCATCTTGTCCTTAGACTTAGCTGGAACCTTTGGCACTCCTGCAAAGAAACGCTCACTAGCTTCTGGCAAGGTCTCCACTCGGTCACGCCACTCTGAAAAGTCCAACTTGAAAGGCGGGTTAGACACGATATAGTCCATTTTTTCAGGATGACGATTGGCGATGATGGTATTGCCCTGTACGATATTATGGATGGAGTGTTGGAGCCCATTCAAGATCAGGTTGAGACGGAGGAGATTAGATGATTTTTGCGAGATATCCTGACTATAGACAGTCGTCTTATCCACACCGATACGACTAGCTAGGTTCATGAGCAAGGTCCCTGAACCAGCTGATGGGTCATAGATGCGCACGTTTGACGGTTGCTCATTTCCCACAAGGATATCAGCGATAATCTTAGCCACAGAGTGAGGCGTGTAGTACTCGGCATACTTTCCTCCACCGTCTTTGTTATAGTCCTTAATCATGTACTCAAAGAGGGTAGAGAAAAAGTCGAAACCTTGTGAAAAAATGGTCTCATCAAACTTCACTCGAGTAAGGAGATTGATGATGGCTTTTGCTACCTCGTTACGTTTACTGCTATCTGAGATAGTATCGGTAATCAGACGCTCGTCAAAAAGACGAATAGCCGTATCTCCGTCCGTATGCACAGAGAAAATATCATTATTGTCAATGGCGATTTGGTTAAGAGTATTTTCAAAAATCTCATAGAAAGTCGCCTCGTTTTGCTGACGGTGGAGACTTTCGATCAACTGGTCTGGCTTGAGCCAGGCTGTGCTGGTACCGATATCCTCTAAGAGCCAGTCATAGTCTTCCTCACTCATGGTCAACAAGTTTTCATAGGTGTTCCCTGCATCTAGCACCTGTGCTAGATATAAAAACTTATCATTTAAAAATTTGTAGAGGAAGGACTGGGTGAGGAGTTTGTATTCCCCCGCTTCCCCTCCTAGTCCTGCGTGGGTAAAGACGGCTTTTAAATCATCTACCAAGTCTTGGACTTGGACTTTGTACGTTTCATTCATTAGTGTTGGTATTCCTCTTCATATCCTTCAAATAGTGACTCAACGATATAGTTAAAATCCTCTCTTGTCAAACCACTTGCAGATTGGTGGGTTTTCATTTCAATCCGAGCTTCTTCTCGAATCATTTTCTTGAGGAAGTCCTCGTTATCGAGCACTCCTTGGTTTTGACCGATTTTACGGTCTAGTCTGACTTTAGAACCCTTGATGACATGGTAGATAGCAGGGAAGTCACTGACCATGGTCGAGTGGGTCACATGCTTGTAGGAACGCGCTGCCATCTCATCTCCGTTAAAGTTCATGGTTAGGCGTCTCATATGAGTACGATAGTCCTCCACGGACTTAAAGAGTTCTTCGTAGTCTTTTTGGGTTTCCTTGATATTTTCCATGGTGAAGCCTTCTTGCCCATGGATCAAGTGTTTTTTCATGATGCGCTGGAATTCTTCGTAGAGAGAGACCCACTCGGGATCTTTTTCATCACGTTGGCCTTGGATTCCTCCAGCGACTCGGCGTTTTAAGTCGTCCAAGTCATTGGCAGCAAGACGGAGCTCTTCCTCAGCAATCTTGATAAAGCTAAAACTAGTTTCAGACATGGCTAAGTTTAGAAGGGTACGGCTTGAAAACTTGTCTGGTTTATCCATCAAGGACAGGGTCAGCAAGCGTCTAGAGATGATATTGAGCAGGGTTGCAATCTGTGCGACATCGATCTGCTGGAGCAATTGATCATAGCCCAGTAAGCGTGCAACGTTATAGTACTGCTTGACCGACTCTAGGGCTTTCCGTAGCTCATTTAACTGCTTTCTATCCTTGATGTCATTGATAGCCTGTGAAAAGAACTCCAGATTTCCCGTCGGATAGTCCAGGAGGACATGCTTGGTCTTGCTCAACTCTTGCGCAATCTCATCTGCTGGCACAAAGAGAGAACCAAAGATATCCTCGCCATTTTCTCCTGTCAGAGTGATATCGTATTCTTGGTTAAGTTCTTCCAAATAAGCACGATTGGTCTTGTCAAACTCTTTTGAGATATCCGCAAAGTCGATGACATAGCCAAAGAGATAGTCCTTGTAAGGACGATTGACCCGTGTCAAGGTTTGAAGGAGATTGTGGGCCTTGATCTTACGCCCCAGATAGAGCCGCTTGAGGCGTGGAGCATCAAAACCAGTCAATAACATGGAATAGACGATGATGAGATCAATCTTGCCCTCCTTGTAGGCATCTACCTTGTCTTTCTTTTCTTCCTTGTCTCCTTCGTCATGGAGGATAAGGACAGAAGTCAGCTGGGTACTGCCATTTTGTCTGCGTTCTTCCAACTGTCTTTCGAGCTCACGGGCTTGCTTGGAAGAGTCACAGACGATCATCCCACCGATGGTCTGATCATCAAAAATTATATCACGTGCACGATTAAAATCCTCAAGGATAAAATCAAGCATAGGTTCCACATAGTGGGGATGAGCAAAGATATCTTCCTTGGACAACCCGCCACGTTGGATCTCTTCATTGATGGATCTGAGATTGTCTTTATAAGAAGTCTCGATATCTTCTCGCATCAAGCGTAGGGTAAAGCCATCATCGATAGACTGGTTGTAGTAGTATTTATGGATGTAATCTCCAAAGATATCGCGTGTTGTCGCATGATTTTCTTTTGTTTTTCCGTCTTTCTTATAGGTGATGAGAGGCGTTCCCGTCAAAGCAATCTTGATAGCATTGGTATCTGCTTGATAGAGATTTGGTAGATAGGAACCATGCTCATTGTAGGAACGGTGGGCCTCGTCAATAAAGTATATGTTTTGGCGATTTAGATCATAACCAGAGCGGTCTGTCAGGTCAGAATCGTCTTTGAACTTCTGGATGTTAACAACGGCTACGTCATAGCCATCTTGTTTTTGATTGAGCTCTTGAGGGCTTTTGATTCGCTTAACCTTGAGCCCTCGTTTGGTAAATTCTTTAAAGGCTTGGTCTGCCAGATCCAAACGATCCACGACAAAGTAAAACTGAGGGACTATTCCTTGTTTTGAAAAATAGTTGGTTAGATAGCGGATATTGAAGAAAGCGAGGGCAGTCTTACCTGAACCTTGTGTATGCCAGACAACCCCTTTCTTGATACCCTTTGCGATCGTTTCCTCGATAGCTCTGGTCGCAAAATACTGAGGATAGCGCATGACATGCTTCTGTAGTTGCATCTGGCCATCCTTGCTCTCTTCTTCTACATAGACCAGACCAAAACGAAGTAGAAAGAGCAGGCGTTCTTTGGTATACAAAGATGAGAGAAAGGCATTACACGGTGTATCATGGTTTAGGTTTGTTGTAAACTCGGGTTGAGATTTGAGGGCAAAGCGCTTCATATCTTCTAGGACAAAGTCGATCTGATCCTCAGTTAGCGTGGCAAAGGAATGAAGAAAATCTTCTTCTCTTTCTTCCTTGAAAGCATTAAATTTTGTTTTTGAATAGGCGTTTGAACCGTAATAGGAACCCTGTTTTTGCTGCCCCTGTCCATTGATATAAGGCAAATTATCAGAGAGCGCAATCAATTGAGTAATGTTATTGAAGCGACGGAACTTGCGATTTTCAAAACGGTATCTGGTTCTGTCTTGCTCCGACTGAATCCCCGTCTTGCCATCTCGGATAGCATTTGGCTGTTTGACTTCGATATAAGAAAGGGGGAGTCCGTTGATAAACACAACTACATCTGGACGGAACTCATCCTGACCACTGTGACAGGTCACTTCCAGTGCTAGATGGAAGGTGTTAGCTTCTGGATTTTCCCAGTCAATATATACTGTATTTCCCTGGCCTTGCAATCGTTTAAAGAAAGAACGCCCTAAATCATTTTGATCTAGTTCCAACTTAATATTACTCAGTTCTCGGTCAACATCTTCATCAGTTGCATAATTGTTGAATTTTAAAAATTGCTCTCTAAAAACAGATACCAGAATATTTGTTTCAGGATCTCTTTCATTTAAAATCTTACCATTGTGAGGCAGGTAAGTATAACCCAGTCGCATCAAGTGCAGCGCTGCTGGGATTTGTACTCTCGTTAATTCAGAAAAATCTTTTCGTTTTGCCATTAAAAACCTTCTTATACTTCAATTGAAATACTCATATTATGATATTTCCAAATTCTATACTAATCTCATTGTAACACATTTAAAGTTAGAATCCCATCATCTACTTCCCCTTCTGTAGCAAGTCAAATCTTTCGTCTATTATTTCTTTCTTCGATTCAGAAGAATAGTGAGAATTTCCCCATTCTTAACATTTTTTATTTCGTGACGTTTCATAAATCGTATTAAGTATCCAAGAGCTGATTCCTTGTTTTCGTAGACTATAGGTCGACCTTTGTCCTTATAAGATAAGTAAATGTCATAATAAAACACCCCAAAAAGTTAGATTTTTGTATCTAACTTTTTGGGGGCATTTATAAACTTTTTAAATATACCTAAATAGAAGTCTCCAGATAAAGAAAAGCAAACTGCAGAAACATTGTCAAAGATAATTTCTTTTCTCTTACAATCATTTAATAGTTGATGGACTTTGGAACAAACGGTTTTTATGACACTTTCTTTGAGGAGCTTGTTAAAAAGTAGCTAGTATAAGGCAAGAACAGAGCAGTCATCAAAATGAAGCCCATAAACTTCATTTTTTCATCTATCTGTCTCCCCTTCGGCATTCCTCTCCTCCTTCTCCACAACAAACTCTCTGACCAAGCGGTAGATAACTGCGAAGATAGGCGTAAAGAAAATCATGCCGACCAAGCCAAAGAGGTTACCCCCAATCAGGGCTGCGGCAAGGGTAAAGAGAGTTGGGAGACCAACGGACTGGCCGACCACACGCGGATAGATGATATTGCCCTCAATCAGCTGCACCAGCTGAAAGACTGCGATTGATAGAAGGGCTTTCCAAGGGCTGTCGGTAAAGATAAAGATAGCACCCAGAGCACAAGCAGAGAAAGGCCCAATGTAGGGAATGAAAGAGAGCACTCCAGCCAAAACTCCTGTCAAGGCAGCATAAGGCAGGCCTGTCAGAGAATAGGCGATAAAGACTAAAATCCCAACAATGACGGCCTCTATCATCTGCCCCATCAGAAACTTATCATAGGTCTCAACAATGACAGAACCGACATAGGATAGGCGCTTCACAACCTTCTCAGGAAGCAGGACTTGCAAGAGACGGCTAGTAATCGTCTGCAAATGCTCCTTGCTGCTCAAGAAAGCAAACATGAGAAAGATAGACATGATGACAGAGAAGAAATTGCCAAAGATGGCAGAGATATTGCCTGTCAGGCTGCCCAGAAGAGAGATGGCTCGATTGACAATGCCACTGTTTTGCAGCTGCTTGGTCAAATCTTTCAGCTGACTAGAGGAAAGCAAGCCAGACTGCTGCAGCCACTTGGCTAGCTGCGGTGCTACCTTTCCGATGGTCGCGCTCAGCTGATTAACCGCTGTAGTCAGAGTCGGCACGACGATAGAGACAATACCCGTCATAATGAGAGCTAAAATCAGCACCTCCAAAACCAAGGCCAAACTGCGCTGCAACTTCTGGGGGACTCGGCATTTGTCTAGGAGGTCTTCCAGCTTCTTCATCGGAACGTTAAAGATAAAGGCTAGGACTCCACCCAAGATAATGGGTGAAAAAACCGACGTCAGACTCTGCAGGCCAGACCAGATATTTCCAATGTAGAGAACCAAAGCCAGAGCAAGCGCCGCAAAGACGATGAGTTTATAAGATTCATTGATTTTTTTCATAAGACTTCCTTTACAGTTTTGTCATTTCCTTATTTTATCATAATTTTCAAGGCCTTTCGAGCAGGAGGAAACATGGGTCAGTCAACTTTGCCATCACTCTTAAATTTTTAAAAATCTTGAAGATAGAGAACCCCAGCTCCTATGGATAGAAGGCCTGCAAATATAGCTAGAAAAGGAATAAATCCCATGACAGAGGCGCAGAATAGAAGCTCATGACTCGTCTTATTGACTCTTGGGTCGTTGCTATAGTGATACATTCCGACTATAGAAAGTCCCAAAAGCAGCCAGCTGATCAATATAACCATATCACCCCAGCCAGGGTTTTCTATTAGTTTAGGAACTAAATTAATAATTTCCCAGTGCCATCTATTTAAAGAAGCGTAAATGATCAGAAGGCCCCCTAAAATGCCAACAATTCCATTTATCCATAGCAATTTGTTTGATTTCATAAGCATCTCACTCTTTCTTTTTTAAATTAGTATACCGACACACTTACTAATCTGTCAACTATTATAAAATAAACATTGTCTCATCTGATAAATCCGTTTTCATTCAAATTATCTTATGATACAATAAACTCATGCACAAGAAAACGATTATTGATTTTAAAGAACTGGGTCGGCGCTTGATTTTCAGCCAGCCCATCAAAGAGCTCAAAACGCGCGAGGTGACTGAGGTCAGAGAAATTCTGCAAGAGGTCGAAGACTGGCAGAAAAAGGGATTTTATGCAGTCGGCTATGTCAGCTACGAAGCCGCTCCTGCTTTTGAGGAAAAACTACAGGTCCACAAAGCCCCTCTTCTGAGCGAGTACCTGATTTACTTTACCATTCATGATAGGGCCGATGAAGCCCCATTTCCTTTGGCTTACGACGAGGTGGAGATGCCGGCGCAATGGCAGAGCCTGACGACTGAGCAAGAGTATGAAAAGGCCATCGGAACCATTCACCACCATATCCGTCAGGGCGATACCTATCAGGTCAACTACACGGTGCAGCTAGGCGCAGAGCTTAATCCACAGGACAGCTGGGCTATCTACAACCGTCTGGTCGTCGAGCAAAACGCCGCCTACAATGCCTATGTAGAGCACGATGAACAGGCAGTCTTATCCATCAGCCCTGAGCTCTTTTTTGAGGAGCACCGAGGTGAGCTGACAACACGGCCGATGAAGGGCACTACCAATCGCGGTCTGACGGTCGCTGCGGACTTGGAGCAGGCTGCATGGCTCCATCAGGATCCTAAAAATCGAGCGGAAAATATGATGATTGTTGACTTGCTTCGCAACGATATGAACCGCATTTCAGAGATTGGCAGTGAACGAGTCGAGCAGCTGTGTCAGGTCGAGCAGTATTCCACTGTCTGGCAGATGACCTCCACCATCAAGAGCCTGCTGCGACCTGAGATTGGCCTAGGAGAAATTTTTGATGCGCTCTTTCCGTGTGGCTCTATCACAGGCGCTCCAAAGATTTCGACCATGGCTATCATCAAGGCGACCGAAAAAGCCGCCCGCGGTGTCTACTGCGGCACTGTTGGTATCTGCCTGCCAGACCAGAGACGGATTTTCAACGTGGCCATCCGCACCATTCAGCTTGAGGCTGGCAAGGCCATTTACGGTGTCGGCGGTGGTATCACCTGGGATAGTACATGGGAATCCGAATACATCGAAACCCAGCAAAAATCGGCTGTTCTTTATCGGAAAAATCCGCAGTTTGACCTAGTTACGACAGGAAAGATTGAGAAAGGCAGCCTGACCTTCCAAGACCAACATCTGAAGCGTCTACGAGAAGCCGCTCGTTACTTTGCTTATCCATTTGATGAGGAAAAACTGAAGGCAGAGTTGAACCAAACCCTAGCAGAACTGGATCCAAGTACGGACTACCGCCTGCGGATCTCCATCGCCAAATCTGGAAAAGTAACCTGCCAACTAGAAAAGCTACAATCACTCCCAGAAGCTTTCTGCAAGGCCATTCTCGTGCCACAAAATGCCAACTTACAGCAGCCTTTCACCTACTTTAAAACCAGCTATCGACCACACTTATCCCTAGGCCAGCAGGAGCAGATTTACTACAATGCCCAAGGCCAGCTACTAGAAAGCTCCATCGGTAACCTAGTCCTCCAATTGGACGGCCACCTCTATACGCCACCAGTCGAGCTAGGTCTCCTGAACGGTATCTACCGGCAGCACCTCTTGGCAACAGGTCAGGCCACAGAAAAAATTCTCAGCCTAGACGACTTGAAATCAGCAGAAAGAATCTACGCCTGCAACGCACTACGCGGCCTTTATGAATTGGAAATAGATAATTGAGGCTGGGACAAAAGTCCTGGCCTCTCAATTGTCTTTGGATTGTCGAGCAAGACGCAGTGGTTGAGTGGGCTCTACTACGCTGATTTCATCAGCTTTTACAGCCCTACTCAACTGTGCGGAGGTGGGACGACGAAATCGAATTCTAACGAATGACCGATTTCTGTCCCACTCTCTTTTCTATAGGCCTCAATCCGCTTAAACAAGAATTATAATTTCTATTTCAAGATTTTAGAAATATTTTAGAAATGCTTGATGAATACTTAATAAGTGTCCGATATACTGGATAGTGAGGAAAGGATTTCCAAGAATAAATCAAAAAGGAGAAGTAAAACCATGGAAAATATTTTAGTTTTACAAGGGGTCAGTAAAAAGTTCGGCCAGCAGCAAGCTCTGAGCGATGTCAACCTAACCATCAAAAAAGGAGATATCTACGGTCTCATCGGTAAAAACGGGGCTGGTAAAACCACCCTGATCAAAATCATGACCCAGCTGATGCATGCCAGCAACGGAACCGTGTCTCTCTTTGGTTCCAGCAATCAGGCCGAATGGACACAAGCCCTCAAGCGGGTCGGCTCGGTCATTGAAACACCCGTTGCCCACAACCACTTGACCGCCTACGAAAATCTCAGCTACTACTGCAAACTGCGCCAGATTCCTAATGCCGATAAGGCCATCCAAGAAACGCTCAACTATGTAGACCTGACAGACACTGGCAAAAAGAAATTTCGCGACTTCTCCCTCGGCATGAAGCAACGTTTGGGCATCGCTATCGCCCTACTATCCAAGCCAGATCTGATGATTTTAGATGAGCCTATCAACGGACTAGATCCTGTCGGCATCAAGGAATTTCGCCAGCTTGTCCAAAAGCTCAATGAAGAGCTAGGCATGACCTTTGTTATTTCCAGTCATATCCTATCCGAGCTCTATCTAGTGGCTACGCGCTTTGGCATCATCGACCAAGGTCATATGATTAAGGAAATTTCCAAGGCTGAATTTGAAGAGCAAAGCGAAGATTATATCGTCTTGAAAACGGATCATTTGGAGGAAGCCAGCCAGCTGCTCCAAGACCAATTAGGCTACCGCATCAAGGTGGTCAATGCACAAAATGAAATCCATGTCTTTACCCACTCGCACAACATCAACAATATCGTAAAAGAGCTAGCCACAGCTGACTTAGTCATTCAAGAAATCTACTATGCACGGCAAAATCTCGAAAATTTCTTTACAGATTTACTTGATCAAAACCAGGGAGGTCTATCATGATTCAAACCATTCGCGCTGACTTTTACCGTCTCTTCCACTCCAAGGGCTTTTGGATTACCGAGCTCGTTTTACTAGCCAATATCTTGCTCGGTGCCACCTATAAAGTTTCGAGCAGATTTGGAACATCCATTGAGATGGATGGACAAAACGTCGCTCAAAAAGCATCAATAAAAATGACGGGTATCAATGCTCTTGCCCATTTCTCTGGAAATTCTGACAATGTTATATTTTTCACTCTCATTGTCGTCTGCCTCTTATTAGGTGTGGACTTGTCCCGTAAGCTTTATAAAAACAGCCTCGCTCACGGTATTTCACGGACAGAGTTCTTCCTATCTAAAACTTTGGTCTCCTTTGTTGTCGCCATCTTCCAATTCATCCTCTTGCTAGGCATCTCCTTCATCATCGCTAGCTCTATCAATGGAATTGGGACAGCTCCGACAGGCTTCTTTGGCCAATTTTTCATAACTATTCTCGTCCAGCTCATGATAACCATCGCTTGGATTAGTATTGTGTCTTTCGTCCTTTATATCAGCCATTCCATTGCTGCGGTCTTTATTACCTATTTTGTCGGAAGCGCCCTGCTTGCCTTTCCAGTCTTGCTCTATCCTCATATAGAATTGTTCCGCTATTTAACCTTACGATTTGGAATAGAGATGGCTGCGGATCCTGCCGTTGTTTTGCAAGCTAGCTTGGTAGCGATTGGCATAGCAGTCTTCTTCCTAGGAAACAGCCTCCTCATTTTCAAGAAAAAAGATCTCTAAAACCAAAGAATCAGCTAATCTTCTGACTAGCTGATTATTTTTTATAAAACCACAATCAATTCAAACCAATCGTCCTCTGCTTGCATGGTCAAATCACCACCTAAGATTTCGACCAGCTGCTGGGTGATATAAAGGCCCAGCCCAGAGGATTCCTCACTGCTGGAGAGGTTTTCAGAATAAAAACGATTGGTTAGTTTATCCAGATGCAAAATGGGCTTCTGAACCTTATTTTTGACCTGGAAAATGACCTTTTGCCCTTCATTTTTCAGACTGATGCTGGCTGCTTCTCGGCCATGTTTGAGGACATTGCTGAGCATGTTCTGGACGATTCGATCAAAGATATCACTGTCCGTTTCCAGAAGCAGATTTTCAGACAAA
>ERZ773073.581-NODE-581-length-18660-cov-22.539210_pt1 | contig 18660 bp, 13 predicted proteins | sample MGYA00580616_ERZ773073 | MGnify/ENA primary metagenome ERZ773073 (study PRJEB29015, sample SAMEA2737960) | human oral metagenome | biome: human oral; feature: human-associated habitat; material: dental | place: China | collected 2131 ...
TAGCTTAGGTTGAGGCAGAAACATAAAAACCACATATAAAACTAATAATATGATAAGTATATAATACAGTGCGACACTTCCTACATATCCTATAATACCACCTGCAGCTATTCCAACCAATGTAAAACTTACAGATCCCCACGTCCTTGCTTTTCCGTAATCAATGCCTTCTTCTTTTAAAAATAAAGATGCCAAACTTTCTATAAATGGTGCAACTGTATAATAAACTAGACCAAACATAAATGTTATAAGAGTCAAGATTATTTTGTTATTTGTAATTCCATAGCTCAGCGCAAGTAAGATACCAGCTATCACCGATATTTTTAAAGATAAACTAATATTATATCTCTTCAATAAATATGGATTCAAAAAAATTCCACCTAAAAATCTGGCAAGATATAACATCGAAAATATTGTACTTGCTTCCAAAACAGTTAAATTCTTCACTCCTGTGAGATACAAAATCCAAAATGGTAAAAATACTCCATTAACTGCAAATTGTAAAAAGTAATTCGTCGATAACCAATTTTTTGATGACATAATGCCTCCTCTACTGTATTGCAAGTTGAACTATTACTACCATCATATTCATAGCAATATGCGCTATCATTGGCGTAATGATACTTTTAGTTTTTAAATATAAAAAGCTAAAAACAAACGACATCATTATATATAATACCATGATTGGAGAAAATCCATCATGTGGAATAGCAAATAATATCCCCGTTATTAGGGCAGGAATAGTAAATCTAATCCATTGCTTACTGCCTAACATAACATCATAAAAATATCCAAAAACTGCTTTTCTAAAGAATAATTCTTCCATTATCGGTCCTAAAAAAACAACATATCCTATAAATAACGGATTTAATTTTATTATTTGAACAACATTACTTGTATTTTTACTACTTGCTTGAAACTCAAAAATTTTAGCTAAGTATTGTAATAATCCATTTATAATACCTTGCACTAGCATCATCGCTACAAACCCTGCTAATCCTATTGCTATGATTATTAAAATATTTGATTCTCTTTTTCCTCGATCAATATCATTATGTGATTTAGATGCTATGAAAAACATAATGATAGTTGCTAATGTTGATAATCCTAAAGCAATATTTAATCGCAAATGCACACTTAATGTTTGTGGTAATAGTGTTGGTAGAAAAAATACTGCTGCAAAATAGATAACACCAGTTGTTATAAGGTTTTTTATATCGCCTCTTTGAAATGAAATTCTCATATAACCTCCTCAATAATTTAATATTAGTTTATTATAGCACTTATACTTTATACTTACAATAAATCACGAACAATTAAAATATTTTTTTAGTATTATCCTTGAAAGTTTTTAAATAAGATGTTAGAATAAATATATAAACATAGTAGCGAGCTGTTGTTGGTGAAAGTTCAGCAAAATATTTGGCATGATATATATTACATATAAATATTAAAGATGAGTTTTTACTAATCAGGGTGGAACCGCGGAATTTATTTCGTCCCTAGGTATACTTTAGAGTATATCTAGGGATATTTTATTTTAAAGGAGGACTTTAATCATGGAGAAAATTTTATCTCTTGCAAAAAACAGAGGATTCGTATTTCAAGGATCTGAAATTTATGGTGGATTAGCTAATACTTGGGATTACGGTCCATTAGGTATCGAACTAAAAAATAACATAAAAAGAGCATGGTGGAAAAAATTCATTCAAGAGTCACCATATAACGTTGGATTAGATGCTGCTATCTTTATGAATCCGCGTACTTGGGAAGCATCAGGGCACGTTGGAAACTTTTCTGATCCAATGATGGACTGTAAATCATGTAAATCACGTCTTCGCGCTGACAAACTTATTGAAGAATATTACTTCAAAGAAAAAAATGAAGATGTCGTTGTTGATGGACTACCATTTGAAGAATTAGAAAATATTATCGAACGAGAAAATATTAAATGTCCAGAATGTGGTAAACATGATTTTACTAATATTAGACAATTTAACCTTATGTTCAAAACAAATCAAGGTGTTGTAGAAAATTCTACAAGCCAAATTTATCTACGTCCAGAAACTGCACAAGGTATTTTTGTTAACTTCAAAAATGTTCAACGTAGTATGCGTAAAAAACTACCATTCGGTATAGGTCAAATTGGTAAATCATTCCGTAATGAAATTACACCTGGTAACTTTATTTTCCGTACTCGTGAGTTTGAACAAATGGAACTTGAGTTCTTCTGTGTGCCAGGGACTGAATTAGACTGGCATAAAACATGGAAAGATACATGTGAAAACTGGCTATTAGATTTAGGTATGACAAAAGAAAATATTCGTCTTCGTGATCATGATCCAGAAGAGCTTTCTCACTACTCTAATGCAACAACTGATATCGAGTTTAAATTCCCATTTGGATGGGGAGAACTTTGGGGAGTTGCTTCAAGAACAGACTACGATTTAAAACAACATATGGAGCACTCAGGGCAAGATATGACTTATCAAGATCTTCTTACTAATGAAAAATATATTCCATATTGTATAGAGCCGTCTGTTGGTGTTGACCGTGTTCTACTAGCATTCTTATGTGACGCATACAATGAAGAAGAAGTAGGAGAAAACGATACTCGTACAGTTCTTAAATTCCATCCAGCACTAGCACCATACAAAGCAGCTATTCTACCACTTTCTAAAAAATTAAGTGACAAAGCTAGTGAAGTTTATTCACAACTTGCAGCTGATTTTATGGTAGATTTTGATGAAACTGGATCTATCGGTAAGCGTTATCGTCGCCAAGATGAAATTGGTACTCCATTCTGTATCACTTATGACTTTGAATCTGAAAATGATGGTATGGTAACTGTCCGTGAACGTGACACAATGGAACAAACTCGTATCGCTATTTCAGAATTAAAACAATATATTGAAGAACGAGTTAAATTCTAATACTAAAACTAAAACCTCTAACTAATAAACTAGTTAGAGGTTTTTTTCTACATTTAACATCCCTGCTTGAAGCTGGTACATTTTATAATATGTTCCTTTTTGTTGTAACAACTTAGTGTGTGTACCACTTTCAATTATCTCACCTTTATCAAGTACATAAATACAGTTTGCATCTTGAATAGTGGATAATCTATGAGCAATTGCAATCGTCGTACGTCCCTTTCTCATTTTCTTTAATGAGTTTTGTATTATTTCTTCTGTTTCAGAGTCAATATTTGCTGTAGCTTCATCCAAAATTAAAATCTTAGGTTGTGCTGCTATAGTTCTTGCAAAAGTAAGTAGCTGACGTTGTCCACTTGAAAAAGTTGAACCACGTTCTGTAACTGGACTTTTATATTTTTCAGGTAGCTGCATAATAAACTCATCAGCATCGACAAATTCAGCCACCGCTTTGATATCACTTTCAGTTAAAGACTTATTATACATTTTTATATTAGATTCAATAGTGCCATGATATAAAAATGGATCTTGTAGTACTAAACCTATTTTATTTCGTAGTTCTTTCATTGAATAATCTTTTATATCCCGTCTATCAACCAGAATTTCCCCACGGTCAAATTCATAAAATCTTAGAAATAGATTTATTATAGATGATTTTCCAGAACCAGTTGATCCCACAAATGCAATAGTTTCTCCTTTATTTACCTTAAACGAAATATTTTTCAAAACATCATTCTTCCCATCATAAGAAAAACTCACATTTTTAAATTCAATATTTCCTTCTTCAATTTTATAATTACTATCCTTTTGAACAGGTTCATATTCCTTATTATCAATAAGTTCAAAAACGCGCCCTGCAGCTATCATAGATGTCTGTAAAACAGAAAAATTTTGCATAAGCTCTATAAGTGGATTGAACAGCTGATTTGTATATTGAATAAATGCGTAAATTATCCCAGCTGTAAAACCTGCAGTTTGCCAACTAAGCCCAAAATAAGTCAATATTATTCCATAGGCCAAAATTTTTAACAATGCCATGGCTGGGCGAAGTAATAAACTATCCACCGATAAAGAACGACTCATGTAATGTAGATGTTCTTTATTTACTTCTTCAAAATCTTTTATTAAGCGTTCTTCTTGATTAAAAGCTTGAATAATTCGCATACCTTCTATCGATTCCGATAATTTTGTATTTAAATCACTAAGTTTAGCACGAGTAATTTTTACTAGCTTACTAGATAATCTTTGGTACAAATAAACCGAGCCTATCATTATTGGAAGAAACAATATCATTAAAACTGTTAATCCAGGGCTAAGAGAAATCATCGCTCCTATCGTTACAACAAACATCAAAATAGAGTTAAGAAAACTAGAAAAAATTGTTCCAAACATATCAGCAACTGCTTGTGTATCATTTGTTAATCTTGAAACAATCGAACCTACAGGAGTTCTATCAAAATAAGCCATTCTTAATTTTTGAAGATTTGTAAAGCTCTCCTCACGCAAATCGCTGACTATACTATACGCAACTTTTGAAAAGTAATATTCACCTATAAAGGTAGAAATAACTCTAAATAAAAACAACCCATAATAGATGATTAATAAACCAAGCCCTGCACTTGCGATACCTTTTGTTATATAGTTATCAATATAATATTGAGCTAAAAGTGGAATTGCAGTAGCTACAATACTTGTTAAAAGGATAAATGTTAATGCGACTGCTGTAAAAGTTTTATATCTTAGCATATAATTAAGCAATCTAAAAAAAGTATTATTTTTTTTCAACTTATTCTCCTCCTTTTAACTTTTCTTCTAACTGTTGGTTACTGTATGTTTCTTTATACCAACCATCTTGGGCTAACAACTCATCATGCGTTCCACGTTCAATAATTTTTCCATTATCCATAACGATAATTAAATCAGCATGAACAATAGCGGATAATCTATGGGCAGTAATAATCGTTGTCTTCCCTTTTCTCTCTTCTTTTAGATTTTCTAAAATAATATTTTCCGTTTTTGCATCAACTGCTGATAGAGAATCATCAAGTATTAAAATATCCGGGTTCATAATTAATGCACGGCTCATCGCTATACGTTGCTTTTGACCTCCAGATAATGAAACACCTCTTTCTCCAATAATAGTATCAATTCCATCTGGCATACTTTTTATATCATTATATAAGCCACAGAGTTTTGTAACTTCTTCTACTCTTTCATCCGAATATGCTGGATCAGCAAAGCGAATATTTTCTTTTATAGACATCGCAAATAATACTTGATCCTGTGGAACATACCCTATTAAACTACGCAAATCTTTTAATTTATAGTTTTTAATATTTTCACCGTTTAAAAGAATTTCTCCATCCACTACATCATATTCTCGTAGTAATAACTTCAGTAATGTTGTTTTCCCAGAACCTGTAACTCCAACAATACCTAATGTCTGACCCTGCTCTATTGAAAATTTAATTTCTGACAATACTGATTTATCTAAATATGAAAAATTAGAAATATTATATTCTAATCGGCCATTGACTGCTACTAATCCTTCTTTTGCCGTTTCTTTTACAGAACTTTCTTCAGCTAGTAATTTTTCAATACGTCCATAAGAAACATCACCACGTTGACCTATATTATACAACCACCCTATTGCTTGAAGCGGCCAAACTAACATATCTAAGTATGTTACAAAGGTTACTAACTCTCCAACGGTCATCTCTCCATTAGAAATAAAGATTCCTCCAGAAATTAAAGTCAAAGTATATGAAAGTCCAATAAAAACAAGCACCATAGGATTAAATAGCGCATTATATTTTGAGGCAGTAATATTTTTAATAAAAACTTCCTTATTAATTTCTTTAAAGCTTTCTATTTCATCATTACCGTAACCAAACGACTTAGTAACACGAACACCCGAGGCATTTTCTTGAACCTTACTATTTAAATCTGAAAACGACTCCTGCGCCTCTTTAAAACTTTCATAGTTTTTATCACCTAATTTATTAACTGCATATGCCATAAACGGCAATGGTAATATCGCTATAAAACTTAACTTTGGACTTATTAATAACACCATTGTTCCTAAAGTTACCAATGCTGTAATAGACGCATCAACTGCCGACATTACTCCTCCACCTGCAACCATTACAACAGAGTTAATATCATTTGTAGCGTGCGCCATCAAATCACCTGTACGATATTTTTGATAAAACGATGGAGACATCTTTGTAAAATGTTGAAATAGTCTAAAACGTAATAATCTTCCAAGATTATACGCTGCACCAAAGATATACACTCGCCAAACATACCTTAACCCATACATTATTAAAGCTGCTGATACTAAGTAAGCTAGATTTATAAATAAATACTTATTTGTTAACTCTCCTGACGCAATATTATCAACAACATTTCCTATCACTCTTGGCGGTATTAAATTAAAAACACTTACTAACGATAATGCAAGTATTCCTACTATATATCGCTTTTTTTCAAGTTTTAAAAACCATCCAATTTTTCTGATAATATTCATAAAATCTCCTTTCTCGTTTAGTTAATTATATTTCACTACTTTACATTATTTATCTTTTCGAAAACTTCCCCTATTTTTCCACTAATAACTAATGTCGCCATTCTGTCTTGAGAAGTTGAAGTTTTGTTTATCACTACTAAATGATTCCCTCTAAAATGTCTTATTAGATTTGCCGCTGGATATACACTAAGTGAGGTTCCTCCTATTATTAACACCTCTGCCTGCTCTATATACTTAATCGCAGAACTAAATACCGTCATATCCAATTCTTCTTCATATAACGTAACATATGGTTTTATAATACCACCACACTCACATAGAGGAATAATACTCTCTTTTGCTAAAAACTCCTCTAAGTTATAATGCTTTCCACACTTACGGCAATAGTTACTATCTACCGTACCGTGGAGTTTTAGAACATTTTTACTTCCTGCTATTTCATGTAAAGTATCAATATTTTGAGTAATAACAGCACGAAGTTTTCCTTTATTCTCAAGTTCTGCCAAAAAATAATGTGCTTTATTAGGCTTAGCATCTGGATATATCAAATGTTCTTTATAAAATTTAAAAAAATCTTCTGGGTACTTCTCGAACATCGTACGTGATACCAGTTGTTCTGGAGTAAAATGTCGTCCTAATTCTACACTAAATATACCATTAGCGCTACGAAAATCTGGTATATTCGACTCAGTAGAAACCCCCGCACCACCAAAGAATACTATATTATTGCTTTCTTGAATAATTCTTTTTAATTCCTTTATTTCTTTCATAAAATCACTCCATATATCTAACATAATTTAAGATAAGGAAACCTATACTATAAGTTTCCTTATCTGTTAAAATACTATTTCTCTTCTTTTTGCTTTTGAGCTTTTAACTCTTTGATACGTTGTTTTCTCTCAGCAATACGTGCTTTTTTCTCTTCGCGAGATGCACTTCTTACTGGACCACGAGAAATATGCTCTTTACTGTCATTAGTAACAAGGTTTGTTTTTTCTTCTTTAAGCTCTATTTCTTCATGACGTTCAACCTTGATACGTAATAAGTTAGCAACTACTTCACATTCTATCTCGTCTATCATATATTCAAACATTTCATGCCCTTCGTTTTTATATTCACGAAGCGGATCTATTTGACCATATGAACGTAAGAAAATACCTTTGCGTAGTTGATCCATTTGGTCGATATGGTCTGTCCAACGATCATCTATTACATTTAAAAGAATATATCTTTCAAATGAATTCATAGTCTCATCACCAAGAAGCTCGCGTTTTTGTTCATATTCATTATTAATTTTTTCAAGAGCAAGTTGTTTAATTTCTTCATCAGACATAACTTCACTATACTCATCTTCTTTTATAGGACATTGTCCTAAGAATTTTTCATTTAGTGATTTTACAATTTCTTCTGTTTCTTCTTTTTCACTATGTGCTTCTAATGTTTGAGTTGCATATTCGATAGTTTTCTCAACTGCTTCTTCTGTCATTCTATCAATAATATCAGTAACTACTTCATTTTCTAAAACTTCATTTCTTTCAGCATACATAATTTCACGTTGTTTACGTAAAACATCATCATACTGAAGAACTTGTTTACGTGCATCGTAGTTGTTACCTTCTACACGTTTTTGAGCACTTTCTACAGAGCGGCTGACCATTTTACTTTCAAGAGGTGTATCATCTGTTTTACCCATAAGTCTTTGTAATCTGTCAGCACCGAAACGAACCATAAGTTCATCTTCTAATGATAGATAGAATCTACTATATCCTGGGTCACCCTGACGTCCAGAACGCCCACGTAACTGGTTATCAATACGACGTGATTCATGACGTTCTGTACCAATTACAGCTAAACCACCTAGTTCACGAACACCTTCACCTAGTTTTATATCTGTACCACGCCCAGCCATGTTAGTAGCGATTGTTATAGAACCTTTTTGTCCCGCTTGTTTAATAATTTCTGCTTCACTTTCATTTTGCTTAGCATTTAGCACTTTATGAGGAACTCCATATTTATACAGAAGTCTAGAAACCAATTCACTGGTTTCGATAGATACTGTACCTAAAAGTACTGGTTGTCCTCTATCGTAACATTCTTTAACCTCACGAGCAACCGCATTAAATTTGGCTTCCATAGTAGAGTAAATAAAATCCGGAGCATCTATTCTCATAATAGGTTTATTCGTTGGTATTGTTGTTACATACATATTATAAATATTTCTAAATTCTTCTTCTTCTGTTTTAGCTGTACCCGTCATACCGCTAAGTTTTTTATACATTCTAAAGAAGTTTTGGAATGTAATAGTCGCCATTGTTTTACTTTCTTTTTGGATAGCTACACCTTCTTTAGCCTCAATAGCTTGGTGCAATCCTTCAGAAAAACGACGCCCTGGCATTGTACGCCCTGTAAATTGGTCAACGATTAGAATTTCTCCATCTTCTGCAACCACATAATCTACATCAAGTGCCATAGTATAGTTCGCTTTTAACGCTTGGTTTATGTGGTGTGTTAAATCAACATTTTTCAAATCATACAGATTTTTTAGTCCGAAGTAACTTTCTGCTTTATCGATACCATTTTCAGAAAGTTGAATAGCTTTAGTTTTTACATCTAAAGTATAATCTCCATCGCTACCATCTTCTTCCTCAGCACGTTTCAAAGTTTTAACAAAAGCATTAGCTACTTGATATAGTGATGTAGACTCTTGTCCTTCTCCCGAAATGATAAGCGGTGTTCTCGCTTCATCAATCAAAACAGAGTCGACCTCATCGATGATTGCATAGTTAAGCGGACGTTGAACACGAGCTTCTACAGATTTCACCATATTATCACGTAAATAATCAAAACCTAATTCATTATTCGTCGAATAAGTAATATCTGCATTATAGGCAGCTCTTTTTTCTTCAGAATTCATTGAATTTAGATTTAAACCTACTGATAATCCTAAATAATTATATAAAACCCCCATCTCTTCAGCATCACGTTTAGATAAGTATTCATTGACTGTTACTACATGAACACCCTCTCCTGCTAAAGCGTTTAAATATACAGGCATTGTAGCCGTAAGAGTTTTCCCTTCCCCTGTTCTCATCTCTGCGATATCACCACGGTGTAGTGCAATACCACCCATAACTTGAACTTTGTAAGGTTTCATACCTAATGCACGGAAAGCTCCTTCACGTGCAGTTGCAAATGCATCTACCAATATATCATCTAATATATCAGCAACTGCTCTGCCTTTTTCTTTTTCTTCTTCAATATATTCTTTAAATTCTTCAGCTTTATTTTGTAACTGTTCATCACTAAAACTAGCATATTCTTCTTCTTTAGCTAATACTTTATCAGCTAATTTTGCTAAACTTTTTACTTCTCTTTTATTAGCATCAAATAATTTTCCTAAAATAGCCATTAAAATTTTCCTTCCGACATATTTTCTGTGAAAATGATATTATATCATTTTTATTCATCATTTAATTATAACACTCATTTCATGGTAACGCAACAACAAAGTAACGATTTTAAGTTGGTATTAACTTGATTATCACATATTTTAATTTCTATTTTTTTCTTAAAATTTTTAAGAGATTAACAGAAAATATTTATATCTCGACATGAAAAATATTTTTTATTAGTTGGATTATTGATAATAAAGTATAAAAAATTCGAACTAACTTAAGTTAGCTCGAATTTTCTACTTTATTATTTATTTAAAATACCGTGACATCTGTGGCAAAGACTTTTATTTTATTATATATATTAATACATCTTTTGATAGTCATTTCAGCTATTTAACCTTGTAATAAAATACTCTTTTATCTGAAAGCACCTGTTGTCCTGCCCAAATACGGTCTTTAGATACATCTGATGGATCTGAAAATCCTGAGTTTTGTGAGTGAGTGACAGACTCTGTTAAAGAAACTCCAGCTGGTAAAAAGGCAATAGCCATGCCTCCACCATTAGATTTTCCTTTGATACTTGCTTTTAGGAAGCCATCTATAGTACTAGCATAGTCCATAGAAATTATACTAGTATCACTAACAAGGCCATCATTATTAAAAGTTAAGGTCATTCCCATACCATTGGTCCATGTTCCAGCAATGCTAGAGTAGTTTCCTTTTTGAATCTCAGCAATGTTCATATCAGAGGCTTGTGATGTGTCTATATTATCAGACCTCTTCGTTGTTACTGATTTCCACTCTAATTTAGATAAGTTAAGTAATGAAGCGAGTTTCCCAAGTTCAGCTTCAGTTTTACCCTCCACGATCTTCTCCAAATCTGTTCTTGTGCTATTAAGTCTATAATGTATATAAGTTTGATTAAATGCCGATGATGAACCTTTATAAAGAAAAGTACCGTCTTCTAATAGCATAAGAAACATTCTTTCCCCAATCATATCCAACTGATTTGCATGATTAGTCAAGCGAACCATTTTACCCTCTACAATAGTTCTAACATCTAACAAACTGCGAACACCTTCTTTTGATACTAAGGCTACAAGTAAGTCATCCGTACCATTTTTGTCAAAATCATATTGACTATATTCAATTCCCATATAAAAACCAGATGACATAGTTGCTTGGTTTGAAAGACTATTGATGTCAAGTCCATTTATATTTTCTTTTTTCAATACCTTGGCATAGTTATCAATAACACCATCGTAGAGCGCATAGTCTATCTTGGTATTTTTTTCTGATGAAGAGGTTTGTTCAGCGTTTGTTGAAGTAACTTGTTCTGTTTTTTGTTGACAAGCAATAAAGATAACTGAACTTAATGCTAAAATAGTTAATAAATATAATTTTTTCATAACACTAATCTCTCAATTCTAAACCTTGCGCATCTTTATGCCATTTACTCCCAGTTCTTGATGTCAAAACTTGGATACTAATAACTATATTCCAAATAATATTAACCAAAGCTATAAACGGTAATAAAAATGGTATAAATGCTAACAAAGTTATAATAATACGTTTAATACCTTGTTTAGAATCTCCAATATAAAAGTCATAAACTCCAAAAGCCCCGAGGAATAGAGCTAGTAATCCAGCTGCAATTTTAGACTTATCACTTTGTCCAATTATTGATTGATTGCTGATAAAATTAGCAACATTGTCTACTTTTGAAACAATATATTCAGAACCATTTTTATAAAACTCTACATAGTCTCCTAGTTGCGGTTCAAACCCAAAACTAGTTCGCGGAATAACAGTGAACTTACCATCTATTCCCTTTCCAACATAGATAATTTCATCTTCAATTTTAATTATTTTATACACTAATACCCCTCCTTTTATCCGCGTTTACGTTTTATAACAAAGCTAATTCCTATTCCTGCTATAATAATACCAAAAAATTTAAGTGAAGAAGCCGTTTCTCCAGTATTTGGTAGTATTCCCTTTGTTTCTCTTTTCCCTAAGTTCTCTTTCGACTTGTTTTCTGATGATTTTGCAGCATTTGCTGACTGCTTATTTGTTTCTTCTGATGGTTTAATAACATTTCCTGATGGTTTGTTTGCTTCTTCTGATGGTTTAATGACATTCCCTGATGGTTTGTTTGCTTCTTCAGATGGTTTAATGACATTCCCTGATGGTTTGTTCGCATCTTCTGATGGCTTCGTATCTTTTTCTACTGGTTTGTTCACATCTTCTGATGGCTTAGCATCTTTTTCTGGACTCGGTTGGGGTTGAGGTTTATTCTCCTCATTACCTGGTATAATGACATCTGTACTTGCTGTAAAAATACGTTTTCTTTTATCTCCTGTTCTTCCAAGTTGATCCTCTCCTTGACCAGTAATGCTTAAATTATACGTACCTGGAGCGATTGTTTCTGACCAGATATTTCCTTCAATAATATTACTATAGTATAATACATCATCATTAAGATCATTTGTAAGACCTTGCACTTGAAATTCACTTTTTGCAACTTCTTGTCCCGTTTTTTTATCAGTTAGAATTGCAATTCCCTTTGCTGGTTTCTCTCCAGCATGTTGCACAGCTTCAGATAATTTTGCTGTAAATATCACACCGTTTTTATGCGGTTTAATATCAGTAAAAGTAGCAGAAATTTTCTTCTCTATTTCTACTTGTGGTTTATTTATATTTCCAGCTGGTTTATTCCCTGAAATTGCTACATCTGCAGCAGCTATTACACGATTAGCAAGAGCTTCAGCTTCAGCTTTGGTTGTAATTTCATCGTAATCTATTACCACTGATACAACGTACCCTGAAGGATTTGTTGGTGTTACACTATTCTTATAAGATTCCCCTGTTAAGATTGTTTCTAATTCTCCAAATGCAAATTTTTCAGCAGCTTCATATGTATCAAATACATTAGATATCGCTTCAATTTTCCCGCGATTTTCATCACCCGACTTTTGAGTAATTGAAGCTGCAAATATATTTGTTGATGGAATAGTTGCAACTGTTCCTAATGTAGTAATTGCTAGAGTCGAAACTGCTAAAAGTTTAATTGATTTAGTTTTTTTTTGATTTCATTTAAAAATTCCTCCTATGTATTTTTTTGAAATAATTCTCTTTGTCTATAAAAGCAGACTTTTTTGGACAAATTTGATAGAATAGCAGTTAGGAAATATTCAATAGAAATACGCCACACATATTTACTTTATAATATACTAAATTATAAAGTAAGCATGTGTCTAAAAAAGTCTACATTTTTTTACAGTTTTTATAATTTTTTAACCAATTATGGAAGGTGCTTTTAGAAACTCCAAGTAACTTTGCTCCCTCCCGTATCGTTAACATATTCTGATTATAACGTTCTGCAATTACTAAAAACTCATTTGGTATTTTTATTTGAGGGCGCCCAAATCGCTTTCCTCGCTTTTGCGCCTCACGTATTCCCTCCATCTGCCGTTGTTTGATTTGTTCTCGCTCCATCTGAGATACATACGAAAGAACTTGTAGAACTAAATCTGAAATAAGCTTTCCTGTTATAGTATCCGTATTGTTTCTAGTATTTAAAAGAGGAAAATCTAAAACCATAATATGAACTTTCTTAACCTTTGTGATAAATTGCCACTGTTGTAAAATATCATCGTAATCTCGTCCTAATCTATCTATGGATTTAATTATCAAATCGTCACCTTCTTCTAAAATTGTTAGTAATTTTTTATATTCTACTCTGTCAAAGTCTTTTCCTGAAGCTCTATCTATGAAAATGTGTTTTTCTGGAATATTTTCTATTGATAGTGCAGACATTTGTCTATCTATGTTCTGTTCCTTAGTCGACACTCGTACATAACCATAACGCATAAAGGACCCCACCTATCTTTTTTTATTCATTTTACGACTTATCTAGAAAAAAAGAAAACTACTTATATATCTAAATGATGATTTAACATGTTATAAGATAGTATATTCCTATACTTATTTTTATGAATAATAGCAAAAAACTCAAATTAACTTATGTTAATTTGAGTTTTTTTTTAAGTTATTTATTTAAGATGCCGTGACATCTGTGGCAAAGACTTTCTTCAGTCACTTCTTCCACAATGTTCCAACAACGTTCACAACGGTGTCCTTGGGCTTTTGTTACTTTTACAGTAGCTAAATCATAAGTTGCTCCGTCATTTTCTTTTACCTCTACACTACTTACGATAAATAGTTGGTGTAAGTTATCAACAGAGTTCAATAGTTCCACTACTTCACTATCGTTACTGTAAATTTCCACAGCAGCTTCTAATGATTTACCGATAACTTTTTCATTACGACTTTCTTCTAACGCTTTGTTAACATCATCACGTACTTCTAAAAGTTTGTCCCATTTTGCTTCTAATGCTGCATCTTCAATTACATTTTTCTCAGGAAAGTCTAATAAATGTACAGACTCCGCATCTTCGTATGGCATATTGTCATAGATTTCTTCTGCAGTAAATGACAAGATTGGTGCGAATAATCTAACAGACTTGCTTAAGATAGTGTAAAGAACTGTCAGCATACTACGACGTTTAGAAGAATCTTCACCTTCGATATAAAGAATATCTTTTCCATAATCTAAGTAGAATGAAGATAATTCAACGTTGAAGAAGTTTGTAAGTTCACTAGTAATACTATTGAATTGGTAGTTTTCATAGTAATCAAGAACATTTGCTACAACTTTTTCAAACTTAATCATCATGTACTTATCTAATTCTTCTAAATCAGCATATTCTACTAAGTCTTTTCTGTTATCAAAACTTCCGTTAAATAAGTTTCCTAATAAGAAACGATAAGTATTTCTGATTTTTCTATAAGTTTCTGATACTTGTTTCAAGATATCATTAGAAATACGAACGTCTTGTGTGTAGTCTACACTTGCAGACCATAGACGGATAATCTCTGCTCCTAATTGTTTACCAACATCATTAGGTGAAATAACATTACCTAGAGATTTACTCATCTTGTTACCATTACCATCCATAACAAATCCTGCAGATACTAACTCTTTATAAGGAGCAGCACCAGAAACCGCTACTGATGTAATTAACGAAGAGTTAAACCAACCACGATATTGGTCACTTCCTTCTAAGTAAAGGTCAGCTGGGTAAGTTAAATCATCACGAACTGCACAACATCCTTGGTGAGATGTTCCAGAGTCAAACCATACGTCCATGATATCCATTTCTTTAGTGAATTCACCATTTGGACTTCCTGGATGAGTATATCCTTCAGGTAATAATTCTTTAGCTTCTTTGTAGAACCAAACATTTGAACCTTCTACTTCGAAGATTTTCGCTACATGTTCAATTAATTCGTTATCAAGGATAGCTTCACCATTTTCAGCATAGAATACTGGAATTGGTACACCCCAAACACGCTGACGACTGATTACCCAGTCACCACGGTCACGAATCATGTTATATAATCTTGGTTTACCCCATTCACTGTAGAATTTAGTGTTATCTACAGCTTCTAACAATTCAGAACGGAATGCATCAACAGAACAGAACCATTGTGGTGTCGATCTGAAGATAATTGGCTTTTTACTACGCCAGTCATGTGGGTATGAGTGTGTAATATTTTCTTGTTTTAATAATGCTCCTGTTTCAGCTAAGTAAGCAATAATATCTTTGTTTGCATCAAATACGAATTTACCAGCAAATTGTCCAGCTTCTTCTGTAAGTACACCTTGGTTATCAACTGGTGATAATACTCCAAGTTTGTATTTCCCTTGACCAACAAGATAGTCATCAACTCCGTGTCCAGGTGCTGTATGAACTAATCCAGTCCCCGAGTCAAGTGTTACATAATCAGCTAAGATTAATGTAGATGTCCTATCTAAAAATGGGTGTTGACATAAAAGATATTCAAGTTCTCTACCAAAAATTACTTTACCTTCTTCATAATTTTCCCAACCAAATTGTTCAGCTAAGAAGTTTACTCTTTCTTTTGCTAATAAATAGCTCTCTCCGTTATATTTAACTACTTGATATTCAAAATCAGGATGAACCGCAATACCTAAGTTAGCTGGTAATGTCCAAGGAGTAGTTGTCCAAATAACAAACTTAGTTCCTTTTTCTACGACTCCATCTTCACTTACTAAATCAAATGCAACATAAATAGATGGTGAAGTATGATCACGATATTCAATTTCTGCTTCTGCAAGAGCTGATTCAGAAGATGGTGACCAATAAATCGGTTTTAATCCTTTGTAGATATATCCTTTGTCTACCATTTTTCCAAATACACGGATTTGTTCCGCCTCAAATTTCGGGTCAAGTGTTAAATATGGGTTATCCCAATCACCAATAACTCCAAGTTTTTTGAAGTCTTCACGTTGTTTATCAACTTGTTTAAGAGCGTAGTCTTTACATTTATTTCTAAACTTAGTTGCTGGCATAGATTTTCTATCAACACCATTGTTTACTAATACTTGCTCGATTGGAAGACCGTGTGTATCCCAACCTGGAACATAATTAGAAACAAAACCATTCATATTTTTATATTTAACGATAAAGTCTTTTAAAATTTTATTTAATGCATGTCCGATATGGATGTTCCCATTTGCATATGGAGGTCCATCATGAAGAACATATGTAGGTTTCCCCGCATTTTTTTCTAATACTTTTCTGTATAAATCCATCTCTTCCCAACGTTTTAAAAAGTTAGGTTCTTTATTTGGAAGATTTCCACGCATTGGAAAATCAGTTTTTGGCATTAATAATGTATCTTTTAATTCTACCATTGTTTCTCCTTTCAATATAAAAAAGCTCCTAGTAAAAGTTATAGAGGGCGAACGATGTCCACGGTACCACCTCTGTTAACTCTTACTAAGAGCACTCGTTAAGTCATATTTTATTTTTAAGTAAAGTGATAACTATCTATGCTTTTACGAAGCTTTTCACCTACCAGCTTCTCTCTAAATAATCCACATATTAGCCTTGTCTTTACTCACGATAGACTTATTATATTACATTAGCAATAAACTTTCAAGTGTTTTATGTGAATTTTATAGCAAATTATCAGAAAATAATTTATATAACTATAAAAAATATTGCGCTAACTAAATTTTTCATCTTCCAAAACGCCTTTTATTTTATTACCTATAAGCTAACAACTGAGCATTATTAAGCGAAGCTGTGACAGTTATCTTTCCACCAACTGTTTCTATTCCTTCAACTTTTAAAGGTAGTCCCAGTGATTTGATAGTAATTGTATTTCCGTTTATACTTACTCCTGTTCCTGTTAATACTTCTTTTAAATATTTTTCTAAAGCAAAATCAGGGATTGGAACCTTACCAATTTTCGCATCTTCTAAAATTAGTTCTACCTTATTATTAGCTCCTAGCACTCTTATTTTAGTAGATATTTGAGTATTCCATAAACCTAGTTTAACTGGCAATTTAGCTTCGATTCCATTACCAACCAATTTAAAACTTCCTTCTAGTAATTGGGAATCTTTCCCAACAGAGTTTTGAAGAATTGATGCCAATAAATCATCATCAATTTTGGCAGTCGCTAATGCCTTTGAATTTTTGTAACTAACATTTCTCGCGAACTCACTATTTAAATCATTTATAGTTTTTGTTGATTTTATATTTTCTAGTTTTTCTGATTTTTTTATATCTACACTTGGCGTTAAAGCATAAGTTACCCCTCCACCTATAAGTGCTAATACTATCACTAGAGATAGCAATTTTCTTAGTACTTTCATTTTTAGTATCTCCTTATTTCCATTACAACCTACACTATACTAAAACAAGTTAAAACATGGTTAATAAATACAAAAAACAAACCTAAAGTATTAGATAAAAACTAATACTCTAGGTATTTTTCGTTATTAATATTATATTTTTACAAGAAAGCAAAGATTACAGCTATTACAATTGCTGGGAGCATATTAGCTATTCTTATTTTCAATTTCCAAATAATATTAGCACCTACACAAAATATTAAAACTGAACCAACTAATGACAAATTAGTTAATGCTACCGGTGTCATAATAGGTTCTATAAACTTCGCAAGAATGGTTATTCCTCCTTGAAATATAACTAACGGAACTACAGAGAAAATACTTCCTCGACCATTTGCAGCGGTAAATATTAAAATTGTTATCCCATCTAAAACCGTTTTTGCCATAAGAACGGAATAATCATGAAATAGTGCATCTTGAATAGCTCCCAATATAGACATTGCACCGATACAAATGGTTAGTGAGGCCATAATAAATGAATCTACAAATCTATTATCTTTTCCGCTATTTGTAATTTTTTTCAAATAAATTCCTAAATTTTCAAAAAGGCGCTCAATGTTTAGCAGCTCGCCTATCAAAGTACCTAATGTTAAGCTTACAACTAACATCATCGCCCCTTGAGAAACAACCTTATTTTCACTAATTCTAAGAGCATGTTCACACGCACCAATTATTCCTAAAAATATAACCGAAATAGCCGCAGCTTTCATAATAGCTTCTTGCATATTTTTTGATATTCTATGCCCTATAAGCATACCGACGAAACCACCTGCTAGCACACCTAATGCGTTAATTAGAGTCCCTAATCCCATTAAATTATCCTCTTTTCTTAGTTTTATAATAAATATAAAATCATACTTTCCTAAAACTAACTATATCTTGCTTTGACAACTAATGTTTTATTTGTTATACAAGACATCCCTTATTTTCTATACACTATAATTTTATCATGCTTGGTATTTTCTCGCAATATTTTTTGAAAATTGAAAAAACTTTTTTATATAATTTATT
>ERZ773073.583-NODE-583-length-18654-cov-39.404860_pt1 | contig 18654 bp, 11 predicted proteins | sample MGYA00580616_ERZ773073 | MGnify/ENA primary metagenome ERZ773073 (study PRJEB29015, sample SAMEA2737960) | human oral metagenome | biome: human oral; feature: human-associated habitat; material: dental | place: China | collected 2131 ...
AAAAAAATCTTCCAAGAGCAATTCCACTAGCTATTGGAATAATAGCTCTTATATACTTTGGAATAGTATTTGTATCAATGTATATTGATCCAGTAGCAATGGTAACTTCAAAAGAACCAGTAGTATTGGCTTCTGTTTTTAAAAATCAAATATTACAAAAAATTATTATTATTGGAGCTCTTATGTCAATGTTTGGAATAAATGTTGCTGCTTCATTTTTAACACCAAGAGTTTTTGAAGCTATGGCACAAGAAAAACAAGTTCCAGAATTTTTTACTAAAAGAACTAAAGGTGGTTTACCTCTAACTTCTTTTATACTAACAGCTGGAATAGCAGTTATAATCCCATTAGCTTTTAATTATAATATGGCAGGTATAATAATAATTAGTTCAATATCAAGATTTATCCAATTTATAATAGTTCCATTGGCTGTAATTACATTCTTCTATGGAAAGAGCAAGGAAGAAACTTTAAATGCTAATAAAAATTTTATCACAGATGTTATAATTCCAATAATAGGGCTATTCCTTACAGTTTTATTATTAATAAAATTTAACTGGGCTCAACAATTTTCAATAAAATTAGATGATGGTACAACAACAGCAAATATCAAAGCTATAATATCTATGATTATAGGATATGTAGTTCTTCCTATTGTTTTAAGAATATATATGAGAACTAAAAAGTAAAGTATATATTTTATTAATATTAAAAATTTATAGAAATTATAAAAAAAATATGATAGAATAAAAGAAAATCTAACTATAAATTTAGGAGTGATTATTTTGGATCTGCACTATTTAGAAATATTTTATGAAGTTGCAAAGGCTAAAAGTTTTACAAAAGCTGCTGAAAAACTTTTTATAAACCAGTCAGCTGTTTCTATTCAAGTAAAGAAATTTGAAGATATATTAAAAGTAAAACTATTTGATAGAAGTTCAAAAAAAATTAAGCTTACTTATATAGGTGAAACTTTATATAAAATGGCAGAAGATATTTTTGAGAAAGTAAAAAGAGCAGAAAAGGAAATTTCAAGAGTAATAGAAGTGGATAGAGCCAGAATTTCAATAGGAGCATCTTCTATTATTGCTGAGCCTTTACTTCCTACTCTTATGAAAGATTTTTCTTCATCTCATGAAGAAATAGAATATAATATAACTGTCTCTAATAAAGAACATCTTTTAAAACTCTTAAAAGAAGGAGAACTGGATGTAATAATAATTGATAGTGAACATATAACTGACTCTAATTTGGAAATTATATCAATAGAAAAGGGACCTTATGTTTTAATTAGTTCACAAACTTATCCTAATATTGAAGATATAGAAAAAGATCCAATTATTACAAGAAATACAATACCAAATAATAATAAAGCTATTGAAGTCATTGAAGATAAATATGGAATAAGTTTTACTTCTAGAATCAATGTAGTTGGTAATTTAGAGGTAATAAAAGGTATGGTAAGAGAGGGTGTTGGAAATGTTATTCTTCCTTATTATGCAGTCTATAAAGATATCAAAAAAGGTGATTTCAAAGTTATTGGTAAAGTTGATGAAATAAAAGATGGTTATGAACTTATAATAACTAAGGATAAAAAGGATTTATCACAAATAACTAAATTTATTAACATAGTTAAAAACCATAAGATTGTTATGGAGTCCACAAGGCACTAAGAAAGGTTGTGTTAATATGAATTTAATATCTTCATATAAGACAGAATTTGAGTTATTAAGAAAATTTATTGAAGAAGAAGAAGAAAGAAAAGAAACTGAAAAAGTTGCTAAAAAATTGGCAGATATTTTTACAAAGGGTAAAAAAGTTTTAATTTGTGGAAATGGTGGAAGTAACTGTGATGCTATGCACTTTATTGAAGAATTTACAGGACGATTTAGAAAAGAAAGAAGAGCTTTACCAGCAATTTCTATATCTGACCCGTCTCATATAACTTGTGTTGCTAATGACTATGGCTTTGAATATATTTTTTCAAAAGGTGTTGAAGCCTATGGACAAGAAGGAGATATGTTCATTGGAATATCAACAAGTGGAAACTCTCCTAATGTCATAAAAGCAATTGAACAAGCAAAATCACAAGGACTTGTAACAGTTGGACTTCTTGGAAAAGATGGTGGAAAGCTTAAAGGTATATGTGATTATGAATTTATAATTCCTGGAAAAACATCAGATAGAGTTCAAGAAATTCATATGATGATACTTCATATAATAATTGAAGGTGTAGAAAGAATAATGTTCCCAGAAAATTATATTGGAGAATAAAAAGTTTAAATTTACAATTAACATAATTAAGAGAATTTTTTTGAGAATAAAATCTTAAAAAGATTCTCTTTTTTGTTTTATTAAATCATTTTATTGAATTAATAAATTAAGGATGAATTGAAATAATATCTACATCTATTAATATATATTTTTTAAGAATATTAAAATTTGAGTACTCAATTTACATACTTATTAATTTCTTTTTTATTCTATTTATAATATTCTGGTTCTTAAACTTTTTTGAGTACTAATATGATTCCTTTGTTTCTATATATATTGTCTAAATTAATTTTCTATGTTAGAATATAAAAAATATAAAAATATATGGAGCATTTTTTATGTTAAATGTTAATCGAAATAGGAATAACAATAGAAAAGAAAAATTACTTAAAATGAAAAGAAAAATAAAAATTTTCTCTAGAAAAAAGAAAAAATATATTCCAAAAATTATCATAGAAGAAATTAAAGAAAAAATAAAAAAGAATTCAGAAATGTTAAATTTTCTTCTTGAAAAAAATTTTTATTCAAATGATAATATAAAAAATGAAATCATTACTATAGAAATTCCTGAAATTTTTTCTTTAATTAAAAAACCTGATAAAGTTTTTGAAATTTTACAAAAAATTATTAATGCTTTTAAAAAAGGTGTTAAAGAAATTGAATTTGATTATTCTAAAAATATTGAACTAGAAATTGGAGCAGTATCATTAAAAAATGTAATATGTTTAGATATTCTTAGGCAAGGAGTTACTATAGGTGGTAATTTTCCAGGGTGTAATGATTTAGATGATGATGGAGCAATTAAAGAAAAATATAATCAATCCTTTGAATTACTTGTATTTAGTGGACTATTTAAAAAATTAAGAATGAATGAAAAAGATTTTATAAAATCCCAAAATTACTATAAACCTCTTACTTTACCTCTTATAGGAGGTGGAAAGACTCCTATAATGATTTCATGCAAAACATTTCCTTTAGGTAAAATAGAACATGAAATTACTAAATATTTTAATAAAGCTCTTCAAAATATTAATAAAGAGTTAAATGAAAATGGGGAAAGGCTCTTTGATAAGATAATAGGAGAGGTTATAGCAAATTGTCAAGAACATTCTGGAGAGTTTAATCAATATTTTTGTTCTGGTCATTATAGTAAAATTAATGCTAATATTGGAAATTATCAACTCACAATTTTTAATTTTGGACAAAGTATTGCAGAAGGGTTTAAAAATTCAATAATTCCTCCTAAAGTAAAAGAAAGAATGGATGAATTATTGAATAAACATATAGGCTATTTTAAAATATTTTCAAATTGGGATGAAAATGCATTGTTAACATTATTTTCACTTCAAGATAGAGTAAGTAGACTTTATGATGACAGAAAAACTAGAGGAACTGGAACTGTCAGATTCTTAGAAGCTTTTCAAAATGTAGGTGGGTGCTCTTGTGAATATTGCTCAACAATGACTATAATTTCTGGAAATTCACAAATAATAATAAATAATGATGATGAAATATGTAAAATTGAAAATAAGCAAATTTCATTTAATAAAGAAAAAAGTTTAGATTACAAGCCAGATGAAAGATATGTAAAAAAATTGGAAAGATATTTTCCAGGTACTATTATATCATTAAATATTTTTTTAGATAGAAATTGGCTAGAAGATAAGAATTAAAGGAGAATAAACAATGAAAAATATAAGAGAAGAAATTAACTTAAAGAAAATTATAGGGGATTTACTTGTTTTATCAGGCAGACCTAATGGAGAGATTGTAAGAAAAAAGTTAAATATATCTCAAAAAGATGCTGATGAAAAAAAATATAATATTGTTATTCCCTATGAAGTCAGAACAATAAATCCTTCTTATTTTCTTGGGATTTTTAGTGAAAGTATTAAAAATTTAAAATTAGAAAAATTTAAGGAAAAATATAATTTCATCTCATCTAATGATGATGGAAAATTAAAAAATGGAATAGAGGAAGATATTAAGGAAGGTATAGAATGGGCATTAGACGAGTCAAAATTATTGAAATAACTTTAGATATTATTTGTATAATTTTCTCAGCATATTGTATATTTTGTATAATTATTATGCTTAAAGATTTTCTTATTCATTTTAATTTAATTAGTATTTATAGTAAGTTAAAAAATGAAAAGTTTATCGAAATAACTTTTTCATTTTTACTATCTAGTTTTTTTTCAGGAATACTTTTTTATTATAGTATAAGAAGAGAAAGAAAAAAAGAAGAAAGAAACCAAAGGTTAGAATGGTATAATGAAGTTGTATTAAAAAGTTTATTGAAGAATATTCAAGATTATTTTGATGCAACAGAAGAGTTTTTGAAAAATATTAAGCAATATGGTAAAATCCATAGAGAAAAAAGAAATAAAATAAGAAAAGAGCTAGATTGTTTAACAATGTTTGATAAAATACTTTATAGTAAAATTCGTGATATTCTTTTGGAATCAATAGATAATTTTACTTCTGAAGAAAGTATCCAAAAAAAAATACAAAAAAATACTCTCTTAAAAATAACTACATTGCAATTTTTATTTGAAAAAACAAAAACTATTTAAAAGATGTTAATTATATTGTCAGTACATTTTTGTCAATAAGTTAGCTCTTTTTTTATTTATTTTTTTCTTGACATTTGTCTAGTATAATTATAAAATACCTCGTATTAAAAAAATAATTTTAAATTAAATCTACAAGGGGGATTGATATGTCTAAATTAGACCAAAATAAGACACCATTATTTACAGTATTAAAAGATGAATATGTGAGAAGAGATATACTTCCATTTCATGTTCCTGGACATAAAAGAGGAAAAGGGGTTGATAAAGAATTTTATAGCTTTATGGGAGAAGCTCCTTTTTCAATAGATGTAACAATTTTTAAAATGGTTGATGGTTTACATCACCCAAAAAGTTGTATAAAAGAAGCTCAAGAATTAGTTGCAGATGCTTATGGGGTTAAACATAGTTTCTTTGCAGTAAATGGAACTTCTGGTGCTATACAAGCAATGATAATGTCGGTTGTAAAAGCAGGTGAAAAAATATTAGTACCAAGAAATGTTCATAAATCAGTTTCAGCAGGAATTATTTTAAGTGGTTCTGAACCTGTGTATATGAATCCTGAAATTGATGAAAATTTAGGAATTGCTTTAGGAGTTAAACCACAAACTGTTGAAAATATGTTAAAACAAGATCCTGATATAGCAGCTGTCCTTATTATAAATCCAACTTATTATGGAGTGGCAACAGATATTAAAAAGATTGCTGATATAGTTCATAGCTATGATATACCTCTTATTGTAGATGAAGCTCATGGTCCACATTTACACTTCCATGATGAGTTACCAGTTTCAGCTGTTGATGCTGGAGCAGATATTTGCACTCAAAGTACACATAAAATCTTAGGTGCTATGACTCAAATGTCTCTTATCCATGTAAATTCCGATAGAGTTAATGTTGAAAAAGTAAAACAAATTTTAAGTTTACTTCATACAACTTCTCCATCATATCCTTTAATGGCATCTCTTGATTGTGCAAGAAGACAAATAGCTACTCAAGGACAAGAGTTACTTACAAGAACTATTGAGCTTGCTAAATATTTTAGAAGAGAAGCTAATAGAATTCCTGGAATTTATTGTTTTGGAGAAGAACTTGTTGGAAAAGAAGGTTTCTTTGCTTTTGACCCAACAAAAATTACAATATCAGCAAAAGAATTAGGACTTAAAGGTGGAGAACTTGAGAGCCTACTTGTAGATGATTACAATATCCAAATGGAATTATCAGATTACTATAATACTTTAGGGCTTATAACAATAGGTGATACAGAAGAAAGTGTAAATAAATTACTTGATGCTTTAAGAGATATAAGTAAAAGATTTTTTGGAAAAGGAAAAACATTGGAAAAGAACATTATAAAGCTTCCTGAAACTCCTGAATTAGTATTAATGCCAAGAGAAGCTTTTTACAGTGAAAAGAATAAAGTTCCATTTAAAGAAAGTGTCGGAAAAATATCTGGTGAAATGATAATGGCATATCCACCTGGTATCCCTATAATTATTGCAGGAGAAAGAATAAGTCAAGAGATAATTGATTATATTGAAGAATTAAAAGAAGCTGATTTACATATTCAAGGTATGGAAGACCCAGAACTTGAAACTATAAATGTAATTGAAGAAGAAGATGCAGTTTATTTATATACTGAAAAGATGAAAAATGTACTTATTGGAGTACAAACAAATCTTGGAGTTAATAAAACAGGAACTGAATTTGGACCTGATGATTTAATTCAAGCTTATCCAGATACTTTTGATGAAATGGAATTAATTTCTGTTGAAAGACAAAAAGAAGATTTTAATGATAAGAAATTGAAATTTAAAAATACAGTTCTAGATACTTGTGAAAAGATAGCTAAGAGAGTTAATGAAGCTGTAATTGATGGATATAGACCAATACTTATTGGAGGAGACCACTCAATTTCATTGGGAAGTGTGTCAGGTGTTTCTCTAGAAAAAGAAATTGGAGTTTTATGGATAAGTGCTCATGGAGATATGAATACTCCTGAAAGTACACTTACAGGAAATATCCATGGAATGCCACTAGCTTTACTTCAAGGTTTAGGAGATAGAGAACTTGTAAACTGTTTCTATGAAGGTGCTAAACTTGATAGCAGAAATATAGTTATCTTTGGTGCAAGAGAAATTGAAGTTGAAGAAAGAAAAATTATTGAAAAAACTGGTGTAAAAATTGTTTATTATGATGATATTTTAAGAAAAGGTATAGACAATGTTTTAGATGAAGTAAAAGATTATCTAAAAGTTGATAACTTACATATCAGTATAGATATGAATGTATTTGACCCAGAAATTGCTCCTGGTGTATCTGTACCTGTTAGAAATGGAATGTCTTATGATGAAATGTTTAAATCATTGAAATTTGCATTTAAAAATTACTCAGTTACATCAGCAGATATTACAGAATTTAATCCATTAAATGATATTAATGGAAAAACAGCTGAACTTGTTGATGATATAGTTCAATATATGATGAACCCAGACTATTAAAAAAAATATTGACTTTTGAAAATAATTATGTTAGTATAGACAAAATAATTTTAAGGAGATGTATAGATATGTTGAATAATATATTCACAAATATAAGCTATTATTACTATTACTATACGGAATGCTCTATCTCATAATTGTTTTCAATATTATGGGCGAGCATTATTTTTGCATACGCCCGTAAGTGAAGTAATAGATTTTAAAACATTACCACTATCGGGAAATTGATAGTGGTTTTTTATTATAAATTTTTGGAGGTGGTACTAAATGAAGCTACTAAACTTCATCGCTTATAAGTTATTTCTATTAAAGGAAATTTCAAAAAAATAATCTAATTAAAATAAAAATATAAAATGGAGTGATAAATATGAAAAATATAAAATGGATATTCAATGAATCTTTACCAATGGAAATGCACAAAGCTAGAATAGTACAAAAAATTAATTTATTAGAACCTAAAAAAAGATTAGAAGCAATTAAAGAAGCAGGATTCAACACTTTCTTATTAAAAAATCATGATGTATTCTTAGATATGTTAACTGATAGTGGTGTAAATGCTATGTCTGATAAGCAACAAGCAGCTATGTTACAGGCTGATGATAGTTATGCTGGTTCTGAAACATTTTTTAGGTTAGAAGCAGCTATTCAAAAAATGTTTGGTATGAAATTCTTTCTTCCAGCCCATCAAGGTAGAGCTTGTGAACATATCATTTCTAAGGCACTTGTTAATAAAGGACAAGCTGTTCTTATGAACTACCATTTTACTACATCTAAGGCTCATGTTGTTCTAGAAGGTGGTTTTGTTGAAGAACTTATTACAGATGAAGGATTAAATCTTAACTCAACTTGTAAATTCAAAGGAAATATTGATATAGATAAATTAAAAAATAGAATAGAAAAATTAGAAAATAAAAATATTGCTTTTGTAAGAATGGAAGCAGGAACTAACTTGATTGGAGGGCAACCTTTCTCTTTAGAAAATTTTGAAGAAGTTAGTAAGATATGTAAATTAAATAATATTCCTTTAGTATTAGATGCAAGTTTATTATCAGATAATTTACATTTTATTAAGACAAGAGAAGAAAATTGTAAAAATATAACTATTAATGAAATTACTCTAAAACTAGGAAAATTATCAGATATAATTTACTTTTCTGCAAGAAAACTAGGTTCTGGAAGAGGAGGAGCTATATGCACTTCAAATGAAATTTTATTCAAAAAAATGCAAGGCTTTATACCTCTTTTTGAAGGATTTTTAACTTATGGTGGAATGTCTGTTCGTGAAATGGAAGCTATAGCAGTTGGACTTGAAGAAACATTAGATGAAGATATGATATCTCAAGGACCTATTTTTATAGAATTTATGGTAAAAGAATTAGTAAAAAGAGGTATTCCAGTTGTAACTCCAGCAGGAGGATTAGGTTGTCATATCAATGCTATGAAATTTTTAGAACATCTTCCTCAAACTGAATATCCAGCAGGAGCATTAGCAGCCGCATTATTTATTGTAAGTGGAGCTCGTGGAATGGAAAGAGGAACTATATCAGAACAAAGAGATGAAAATGGAGTTGAACCATTGGCTAATATGGAATTATTAAGATTAGCTCTACCAAGAAGAGTCTTTTCTCTTTCACATATAATGTTTGTTGTAGATAGATTGGAATGGTTATTTAAAAATAGAGAACTTGTAGGAGGACTTGAATGGAGTGAGGAACCAAATATTTTAAGATTCTTCTTTGGTAAACTAAAAGCAAAAGGAGATTGGCCAGAAAAATTATTAGAAAAATTTGAACAAGATTTTGGAGATAGTTTATAAGTAAAATAAAAGGCTGTTGCAAATTAAAGTATTTTTTACTTCATTTCTATGTTTGCAACAGCTTCTTTTATTATTCTAGTATTTTTTTATAATTTTCTTCAAAATATTGGTAAGTATCAACAGTATCTAATAAGTATCCATCAACACCTATTTCATCCAATTTCTTTTGATATTCTTTTATAATATTTTTCCATTCAGGAGTCCAATACTTAACAATATAATTTCCCTCCCAATTCTCATTTTCCTTGATTATCCATTTAGGTTTCTTTTTATTCCATTTTTTCTTCCAATAAAATCTATAATCTTCAGCCTCACCTATACTTAAATAAGCAATAACAATTCTTTTTCCACCATTATCCTTAATTTTTAACTCTTCTATTTGCTCCTTAGTAAAGAAAACATTATTATAAGAAACCTCAATCAGTAACAAATCATAATTAGTATTTCTTAAAGCTTGATAATATTCATCTATATCAGAAAAATTTTCTGGATTTAATAAACATAAAAAGTTTTTTACATCACTTAAAGAATTTATATCCTCATCATTGTAATCTTCTATTGTTTCATATAATTTATCAGCATTAAATGAAGGTAAAAGTTCACTTACAAATTTAGTTTTTAAAGCTTCTCTTTTCAAAAATTCTCTTTTTTTCTGACCTTTACCATAATTTATAATAAATACTGGTTTACCTTTTTTTCTTATAGGTATAGTTAATTCTAATAATTCATTTTTTAAACCTTTAGCAGTTGGAACATTGAATCTTAATATATCTCCATAATATAGTGATTCCTGTGTTGTCCCATCAGTTAAAGCAAAGAATTTATTATCAATTTTTCCATTTTTAAAATACAATTCATTTCCATTTTGAGTAATAATAATTTTCTCCTTATTTGTATTATTTCTTAATTCTTTAATAAAATCTCTCATTCTTTCTTTATATACATTATTTGTTGCTGAAAAAGAAAAACAGACTATAGAAAAGAATAATAATAAAATATATTTTCTAATATTAATCACCTCATTATTTTGCTTTAGAAGTATTATAACATAAAATTGAAATCATTTTAAAAATTAATTTCTTTACTATAAAAATCAAGAATAATAAACTTATTTAAAAGCAAAAAAATGAAAGAAATATTTTTCTATTGTCTTAATTCAATACAAAAAAATGTTATTTTTCCAAAAAAATATATTGACAAATTAAATAATTCTATTTAATATTAATCGGTAATAAAAAAATTTGAAATGAGAAATAATAATAAAAAAATTATTAGTCTTACTTACTATATTATCTTCAATAGTAGCTTATGCAGAAGATACAATAGAACTAAAAGAAACAACTGTAAAAGGCTCAAAAACTTCTGATTATACTGCTCCTCCTAAAGAGCAAAAAAATACCTTTGTAATTACTCAAGAAAGAATTAGAGAAAAAAATTATAAAAATGTAGAAGATATATTAAGAGATGCACCAGGAGTTGTAGTACAAAATACAGCTTTTGGACCAAGAATAGATATGAGAGGTAGTGGTGAAAAATCATTAAGTAGAGTTAAAGTTTTAGTTGACGGTGTAAGTATCAACCCTACTGAAGAAACAATGGCAAGTTTACCAATTAATGCTATCCCTGTGGAATCTATCAAAAAAATTGAAATAATTCCAGGTGGAGGAGCTACTCTTTATGGAAGTGGATCTGTTGGTGGAGTTGTAAGTATTTCCACAAACTCAAATGTAACTAAGGATAATTTTTTATGGACTTAAACTATGGTTCTTATGACAATAGAAACTTTGGTTTTGCAGGAGGATATAATTTTAATAAAAATCTATATGTAAACTATGGTTTTAGCTATTTGAATAGTGAAGATTATAGAGAACATGAAGAAAAAGAAAACAAAATTTATTTACTTGGTTTTGACTACAAAATAAATGCACAACATAGATTTAGATTCCAAACTAGATTTAGTGATATTAAACAAGACTCATCTAACCAAATTCCTGTTGAAGAATTAAAGAATAACAGAAGAAAAGCGGGACTTAATATGGATATAGATACAAAGGATAGAAGTTATACTTTTGATTATGAATATAGGCCAACTCAAAATTTAACATTATCTACAAGCTTATATAAACAAGAACAAAAAAGAGATATTAGCACTGAAAGTGTAGATGATATTAAAATTGTTGCTTCTAATAGAAGATTTTCTCATATAACACAAGAAAAAATTTTTTATGATGTAAAATCTGAAATGCAAGCTAAATTTGAAGAAGATAAAAAAGGATTAAAATTAAAAGCAAAATATGATTATAACTTAATTGGAGATAATCCAAGTGAAACAATAGTTGGTTTTGACTACCAAACTTCAACAAATAAAAGAAATTCACATGTGCAATCTGAAACATTAAAATCATACTATGATAGTTCTTTTGGTGGTTTTGGTACATTAGGAATAGATGATAGATTACCAATTATAAATAAAGTTAACATGAAAATGACTAAAAAATCTTCTGGAATTTATGCTTTTAATAAATTGGGATTGACTGATAAAGTTGATATGACTTTTGGTGGAAGAATGGAAAGAACTCAATATAACGGTTACAGAGAAAATGGACCAAATGTTATGCCTTATGTATCTCCTGAAAAGAAAAGAATAGAAACTGATGAAAAATTAACTAACTTTGCTGGTGAACTTGGTTTGTTATATAAATATAATGATACTGGAAGAACTTATGTGAGATATGAAAGAGGTTTTGTAACTCCATTTGGAAACCAACTAACAGACAAAGTCCATGATACAGAATTAAAAGGTACTCAATCTGGACTTATAGTACCTCCAGCTGTTAATGCTGCTTCTAAATATGTTGCTAATAATTTAAAATCTGAAAAAACTGATACTTTTGAAATAGGTTTTAGAGATTATATTTGGGGTTCATCAGTTAATACATCATTCTTCTTAACAGATACAACTGATGAGATAACTTTAATTAGTTCAGGCTTAACTAATCCTGCAGTAAATAGATGGAAATATAGAAACATTGGAAAGACAAGAAGAATGGGAATAGAGTTTGAAGCTGAACAAAATATTGGAAAATTTAGATTTAATCAATCTCTAACTTTAATTAATACAAAAGTATTAAAATCTAATGATGAAGCTAGAATAGAAAAAGGTGATAAAGTTCCTATGGTTCCAAGATTAAAAGCTACTTTAGGAGTAAAATATAATTTTACAGATAGATTATCAGGTTATTTAAACTATGTATATTTAGCTAAACAAGAAAGTAGAGAACTTAGAGAAAACTCTGATATATCAAAAGATGATGTTGTTGTAAAACATACTATTGGAGGACACGGAACTTTGGAAGCAGGACTTTCATATAAACCAGATAATTATTCTGATATAAAAATAGGTGCAAAAAATATTTTATCTAATAAATATAATTTAAGAGAAACAAGTTTAGAAGCTTTGCCAGCACCTGAAAGAAATTATTACTTACAACTAAATGTTAGATTCTAGTTTTTCAGAAAAAGGAGTATACATAATGAAAATTAAAAAATTAATAATGATATCATTAATAGTAGCTGCCACAACTTCTTATGCTGATGAAAGAACAGATACTATAAAAACAATTAATAAAATAATAGATAATGCAATAACTAAAGCTATAGAAGAGGATAAAACTAATCCTTATTTAAAAGAAAGTAGGATAAAAGCGATTAAAGAACAAATATTAACTGCTATTAAAAAAGATTTAGATGAGCCTGGTTTAACTCGTCTTGATATTCCGGAAATATTGCCAAAAATAGATAAAGAAATTAAAAAAATAGGAGATGGAATAGGTCCTAAAAATAATTATAGAATAATTCAAGAAAGTAAAGAAGTTATACAACCTGTAGAACAAACAGCTTATGAAGGATTTTTAAGAGTTGTAGATACTCAAAATAGAATGAATGGCATAAAATCAAATTATTGGGAAAAAGGAAATGTAAAAGCCCAAAGAACACATAATGGAGTAGATTTAGTTCCTATTGCCCATGAAGAAGATCTTACCTCTGAATATAAGAAAATAGAACCTCCTACTGAATCAAAAGTTCGTTTAAATTCTACTCCTGTTTCAGAGTTAGCTGAAAAAGGGATTGGTGCTTTTTCTAAAGAATATTATTCTGAATTATCTTATCAAAATAGTGATCAATTCTATGGGAAAAGATTTTATTTTGGTGCTGGAAATACTGTAAAAGATATAGTATTTTTAGATAAAGAAAAATTTTCATCTGAATTAGAAAAAAATCAAAAAAATAAAAATGAAAAATACTATATAGAAGGTGAATATAAACTTGTAACAACTAATGCTACTGAAGATGAAAGATCTAAAAGTTTTGGAGCAGAAAAAGATGTAAACCCCTTAGATATAACTATGAAAGAATATAGAACTAGAATAGAAGGAAAATCTAAGGCAGAAATTTCAGCTTTCTTAAAAGAAAAAATGGTACAGAAAAATATAAAAAATGTAATTCAAGAGGGAGAAGATTTATATACAGTTGATGATAAAGGTAGAAAATGGAAAGTAGATTGGAAATTAGAACCTGTCTCTGTTGAAAGTGGAAGCAAGACTGAATATAAAGATACTGTTTTTACAACTATTAATTATTATAGCCCATTTGATGATAAATCAACTACTGATAATAGAGGAAAATTACTATATACAAAAGATGGAAGTATCTTTGCACAAGATAAAAATAAGTATACTAATGATGTAAGTTTAAAGCTTACTGAAACTGAAACTAAATTTATAACTAAAGATAAGAAAATGGTTAGAGCTACTAAAATAACTGAAAAATTTATAGCTGAATTAACTCCAGCTGAATATGAAGCTAGAAAAAATGAATTTTCTGATCGTAGTAAATATAAAGTTGAACAAACTTATGATTATAATTTTGATGAAGTTTTTCTTATCAGTGAAATTTCTAAAGTATCAAAAGATTTTGATATAGATGATAAAGAAAATATAAAGAAATTTAAAGGATATACAGGAACTGAAGAAATTATTACTAAGAAAGTTACAGAAACTGTAAAAACTAATAAAGAAGTTACAAAAAATCTAAATGAATATATAAGAGTTGCTAAAGAAAGAGCTGAAAAAGGTGAAATTCCTCGTAATCAATTTGACCAATATTTTTATGATAAAAAGAATTTAACAAAAGAAGCTTTTGAAAATAAATGGGTTAAACCTTTTAAAAATCCAGATTATCTAAAGGCTAAAGAAAATTATGAGAGAGAATTAGCAGAAACTAGAAAAAAAATGAATGAGCTTGAACCAGAATATAAAAAAGCTATAGACGATGAAGCAATTGCTTATGATATGCCAAATAGACCTAGTGATTTTTATGGAATAGTAGATTGGCCATCTAAAACTGAACAGCAAAAAAAGGCATATTTGAATACCTTAACTCCTGCTGGTAGAAAATATGTAGAAAATTGGGTAAAAGCATATGAAAAACGTGTTAAATTACATGCTAAATACTTTGAATTAAATGCTTTAATAGCTGATGGAACTCTTGCTAAAAAATATGGTTTCTGGGATAATCCTGCTGCTACTGCTGAACAAAAAAAATATGTTAATTTAGGTGGTGTAGATGGACTTATAAAAGATTTAGATTTAACTAGAAGTATTGCAGGTAAAAATGTTGAATTTAGAGGAATAGGAAGAATTGAAGGAACTGTTGACTTAGGAAAAGGTAAAAATATATTAAAAATTGCTGAACAAGTAACAGGGCAATATGGAACTAGTATAACATTAGGACCTTATGCAAAACTTAAAAATATAGATACTGTTGAAGTTGGAGGTTCTTTAAGTCTTGATGATTCACAAGCTTCAATATCTGGAAGAACTTCTTTAAAAATGGATATAGATCCCACTAAGAAGAATAGTGAAGGACATTATTATCAACATGCTTTAAAAGACTCTGATCCAAACATCAGATTTATAAAATATGGAACAACTAATATGGATAGTAGAAATGATTTTACAATTGAATTATTAACAAGTAAAATCACTGAAAATGAAGCTGTTATTGATATGGGAAGAAAAATAGATTATACTTGGCATGATATGAAAACTGGAAAAGACTATGATATGACTATTCCATTTATATCAGATTCAATAGCTCATCAATTAGTTAATAATAAAAAATTCTCTAAAAAAGGAACATCTCTTTTAGAACTAAAAACTAGAGAAGAAATAAAGAGGCTAGATAGTGATGAAAATGCTGTATACAGAAGTATTAGAAATGCAAATAAATTAGGTATTCTTTCTCCTACTCTTACAACAACAAATAAAAAGACTACCTTTAACACTGTTGATGAAGAAAAGGAAGCTAAGAAAAAGAAAGATTTATTAACTTATTTAAAAACTAAAACTGATGAAGAATTAGTAAATGATTTATCACAATTTAATTTGAGTGAAACAGAAAAGAAAGAAGCTTTAAATTTAATTAAAAATTTAAAAGAAAGCCAAGATTTTAAAGCTCTTTTAACTAAAGAAAAAGAACTTAATAGAAAATTAGATGAATTTAATAAATTAGAAAAAGATTCTAATTATCAAAAATTACATTTTCAAGAAATTATTGGTAAAATAGAATCAGACTTTGATAGTTTATCTAATAAGGTATATTCTTTATATCCAAATGAAAAAGATTTAGAAAAACAATTTGAAACAGATCTTAAAAGAGAAGACTCTTATACACTTGTAAAAAAAGCAGTTTCATTAGCTGATAAGATTCCTGAATTAAAAACTAAATTAAATTCTATAAAAAATGAATTAAAAACTAAATTAAATGATACTAGGGAACTTTTAAAGAAAGATTTAGCAACTATAAAAGAATTAAAAGCTAAATATCCTAATTCTAAGTTTGGGGAAATAGAAAAAACAATAGAAACTATTTTGTCAGGTGATAATTTAGAAAGAATGGTTTTATCATCAAGAGATTATAATAAAAATTCAGATCTTGCTGACCTTGTATCTGATTTCAAGAAACTAGTTTCTGATATTTCTTTACAATTAAAAGAAAAAGAAAGTATTGAAAAAGCATTAGAAAAAAATGATGCTAGTATAGAAGATCCTCGTTATGAAGATTATCATAGATTGAAAGCTAAAATATTCTATACTATGAGAGAAGAAGAAGTTTTATCTGAATTAAAAAATATGCTTAACCAATTAAGTGATAGAAATATTTATTCTAAGTTAAATAAAATTTCTAAAAATGAAATTTCAACTTATACAACTATTCCATTTGAAGTAAGCCATGCTTTAACTGATAAAAAGAGTATAGCAAGAGGTGGTTTTATTTCTAATAGAACAGTACAAGATAATTTTAAAGGAAATATTTATACAGCTTATGGACTTTATGAAACAACTGCTAACTCAGAAACTAAGTATGGAATATTATTTGGAGGAGCTAATACAAAACATAATGAAGTATATCAAAGAAGTCTTACAACTGTTGCAACTGAATCTGAAATAAAAGGTATATCTGCTTATGTTGGAGGTTATTTTAATAAATCAGTTGTAAATAATTTGAATTGGATTACTGGAATTGGTACTCAATATGGAGAATATAAAGTAAAAAGAGAAATGAGAAACAATTATCAAGATTTACACTCAGAAGGAAAAGTTAATACCGCTTCATTAAATACATATAGTGGATTTATAATAAATTATCCTATACAAGAAGATGTATTTGTTCAATTAAAAGGACTTCTAGCTTATACAATGGTAAAACAAAGTAAAGTAAATGAAAGTGGAGATTTGCCACTAGATATAAATGGAAAAACTTACCATTATATTGATGGTGAAGCAGGAATTAGTTTTAACAAAATTTTCTATGGAGAAGATTTAAGAAGTAGTATTTCAGCAGGAGCTTATGGAATTTTAGGTATTTCTGGGTATAAAAATAGTGATATGGATGCAAAAATTAATGGAAGTTCATCTTCATTTGGAATAAAGGGAGATAGAGTTAAAAAAGATGCTGTTAAAATTCATCTAGATTACAATGTTCAAACTGATGTTGGATATACTTATGGACTTGAAGGAACTTATATAAGTAACTCAAAGGAAAATAATGTTAAAATTGGTATTAAAGCTGGATATACATTTTAAAAACTAATTTTAAAATATAAGATTAGGTATTCAAGAAATTGGATACCTTTTTCTTTTGTTACTTAATATAATAAAAAGGATTGATTTCCAATTATAGAAATCAATCCCCTTAAAATTTAACTAATTAATTTTTAACTATTTTACATTTTTAAGAACTAGAGCAGTTCCCATTCCTCCACCTATACATAGAGAAGCTAGTCCATATTCTACACCAGTCTTTTTCATTTCATGGATTAATGTAACAGTTATTCTGTTTCCAGAAGCTCCAACTGGGTGTCCTAAAGCTATTGCTCCACCATTTACATTTGTTTTATCTTTGAACCAATCAGCAGTTACACCATGTTCAGTACAAAGTTCTTTTATAACTCCTAATGATTGAGCAGCAAAAGCTTCATTAAGTTCTATTAATTGCATATCTTGTAATTTTAAATTAGCTTTCTTTAAAGCTTTTCTAATTGCAGGAACTGGTCCCATACCCATTATTAAAGGATCTACTCCTCCTGTACCTGTTGCAACTATTTCAACTAATGGTTTTAAATTATATTTTTTAACTGCTTCTTCTGAAGCTAACATTAAGAATGAAGCTCCATCATTAAGTCCAGAAGCATTTCCTGCTGTAACTGAACCGTCTTTTTTGAAAGCAGGTTTTAATTTAGCTAATTTTTCAGCATCTGTTTTTCTATTTGGATATTCATCTGTATCAAATGTAATATCTCCTTTTTTATTAGGAATAACAACTGGAACTATTTCATCTTTAAATCTTCCAGCATCAACAGCTGCAACAGCTTTCTTTTGAGATTCTAATGCAAAAGCATCTTGTTCTTCTCTAGTTATTCCATATTTTTCCGCTATATTTTCAGCAGTGATTCCCATGTGGATATTATGGTAAGCATCTGTTAAGGCATCTAAAATCATATGGTCTTTCATAGTAAGATCAGCCATCTTATGTCCACCTCTTATTGTACCAGGTAATATAAAACCTGCACCAGACATAGATTCTGTTCCTCCTGCTATTACTAAATCTGCTTCTCCTGCTTTAATATTAGAAAAAGCTGTTATAACTGATTTCATTCCACTTCCACAAATTATATTTACTGAATAAGCTGGAACTTCATAAGGGATTCCTGCTTTTATAGCAACTTGTCTTCCAACACCTTGAGCTTGACCTGCACTTAAAACATTTCCAACTATAACTTCATCAATATTAGCAGGATCTATTCCTGTTTCTTTAATAATATTTTCTACTACTTTTGCTCCTAATTCTCCTGGTTTTAAAGGCGATAAAGTACCTAAAAAACTTCCAATAGCAGTTCTTTTAGCTGCAACTACATAAACCTTACTCA
>ERZ773073.587-NODE-587-length-18640-cov-19.502556_pt1 | contig 18640 bp, 9 predicted proteins | sample MGYA00580616_ERZ773073 | MGnify/ENA primary metagenome ERZ773073 (study PRJEB29015, sample SAMEA2737960) | human oral metagenome | biome: human oral; feature: human-associated habitat; material: dental | place: China | collected 2131 ...
GGGTGTCTGAGCAAAAAGACGCCTCATTGGAGAGTCCGACGGGGGTGTCTGAGCAAAAAGACGCCTCATTGGAGAGTCCGACGGGGGTGTCTGAGCATAAGCGGCTCCTGTCGGACTCTCCAGCAGGGGCGCTTGAGTGCAATCGGCTCCTATCGTACTTTACGACGGGAGCAGCTGGGTGCAATCGGCTCCTATCGGACTCTCCAGCAGGGGCGCTTGAGTGCAATCGGCTCTTATCGTACTTTACGACGGGAGCGACTGGGTGCAGGTGGCTCCTGCCGGATTTTACGACGGGAGCGGCGGAACGGTGGGGGCTCTCGCTGGAAAGTCCGGCGGGGGCCATCAGGTGATCAAAGCACACGACGGAGAGTCCATCGGGGGCGCCTCCTGAGTGGGGGCGCCCGTCCGACTGTCCGACTGAAGCTTCAGCGCGCCCGAAGTGGGCTGTGGCGTCTCCAGCGAAAGCGGCCGAGGCGCCGTAGGTCTGCGCGTACATATATAATACAGCTGAATCGTTCATGGCATGGCAAATTGAAAGTCTATCGGGAGCCACGGAGCGGTCGTAGCCGTGAAGGCATGATACTTTTTGCAGCTCTGGGGGCTGTGTAGCTCATCGTCTGAGGGTATTTGATTGTTTGAGTCATCTCTTTTCTGCTTTATGCACCGCAAATATAACCCTTTATTTGTAACCGATAAACAAACCCAACAAAAAAACGAACAACTTTCTCTCCGCTGCCCCTATACATTATATATATAGGAGCCACCAACAGAAATGGGCTGCCAATGGAGAGTAGGAGAGGGGCGCCCTGCGGAGCGTGGCCGCCGAATAAAATCCGGTTGTAAGCAGAATCCGCCTCGTGGCTTATGAATAGAAACCTATGAATGGCTCAGTCCAGCCATTTGCTGGGGGAATAAATTACGCCGAAGGCCTTTTTCGGGCAGCTGCTCGTGGGTGAAAATACGTTGCAAGCGACGCGTAAAAGGTTGCTTGTCGAGATAAATGCTTGTGAAAGCCACCCCGTCGGCACAGCTCTCGATGGGTTCTAAACTGTAAGCTAAAGAGCGCGTTTCGCTGATGAATTGAAATCGAATCAAAGATAAAAACGAAGAAATATCACTCAAAAGTTGTATTTTCTCAAATGATGTTCTATTTTTGCCCCGTCGAGATATGAGAAATTTAAGCTGACTATTAACTAACACACGAGAGTTTCTATGAAAAGGATTACAATGATTCTCCTATACCTCCTCATAGGTATAGGGTGGACCGTAGCCCAAACGGTGAAAGTGAGTGGAACGGTGATTTCCGATGAGGATGGGCAACCCATCATCGGCGCAGCAGTCACCGTCAGAGGCGCCGCAAACGCGGGCACCGTCACAGACATGGACGGACGCTATACGCTGAACGTACCCGCCTCTGCCAAAACCCTGATCATCTCCTACGTGGGGATGCGATCAGAAGAAATTCCCATCTCGGATAAGCACGTGACCACGGTGCTCCGCGCAAATCTGGCGCTGGACGAGGTGGTGGTCACCGCCCTCGGCATATCGAGAGAAAAGAAGGCGCTTGGATACGCCGTGACCGAGGTGGGTGGCGATGAAATGTTGAAATCGCGTGGTGGAGTCAGCAATCCGATCAATGCGTTGCAGGGCAAAGTGGCTGGTCTGCAAATCGCCGGCGGCGCGGGATCGATGGGTGGCTCGTCGAAGATCCTGATCCGCGGTACGAGCTCTATATCGGGCAACAACCAGCCCCTCTTCGTGATCGATGGCGTGCCCATCGAGGGCCAAGGCTTTAACGACGCAGGTAGCGCGGGCAGAGACCAGTATAGCACCGCCCGCGGTGGAGGTGGCTATGACTATGGCAACCTGATCCAGGACATCAACCCGGACGACATCGCAAGCATCTCCGTGCTCAAGGGCCCCAACGCATCGGCCCTCTACGGCTCACGCGCCACGAACGGCGTCGTGATGATCACCACCAAGAAGGGAGCGAAGAACGAAGGCTACGGCATTACGTTCAACACCGCCGTGGGATTCGAAGTGGTTAACAAACTGCCTAAGCTGCAAAAGCTCTATGGCGGTGGCGGCGAAGACAAGTTTACCGAGGTGATGATCAACGGGCAGAAGTACCTCTATCCGGACTATGCCACGGACGAAAGCTGGGGGCCGAAGCTGGACAACCAACAGGTGCTCTCATGGGCCGACCTGGCGCGCTGGGAGATCGGTGGTCAGGTGGGCGACCCGAAGACGTCCGCTTGGAAGACTCCGGACAATGACGTGGAGACCTTCTTCAAGACCGGGGTCTCGTTCACGAACAATGTCGCCATTTCGCAGGCCACGGACCGCTCGTCCATACGTGTCTCTTACACCAACTCGGAGCTTAGCGGTTACATGCCGAACAGCTCGCTGCGTAAGAACGTCTTCAATGTCTCCGCCTCGACCACCAGCGCCAATAAAAAGCTGGAGGTGATGACCAACGTGACCTATTTCAACTCCGCCGCTCGCGGCCGTTCGCAGACGGGTTACGACAACAACAACGTGATGGAGAAATTCATCCAGTGGGGCCACCGCCAGCTGGACATGAAGGAGCTCGAGGCCCTCTACAAGAGTCCCATCGACGGCTCGCAGATCACTTGGAACCGCAGTGACTGGAACGATCCGACCCCGAACTACGCCAACAACCCCTATTGGAGTCGCTACGAGAACTATCAGAACGATACCCGTAACCGCGTCTATGGCAACGTGGGCTTCGTCTACCATATCCTGCCCAGCCTGAAGTTCCAATACAAGGCCAACCTGGACTTCTTCGCCGACAAGCAGTTCGAGCGTAACGCCGTCTACTCGCAAGAGCAGTCCCAATACAAGGAGACCGCCCGCCAGCAGTACGAGCTGAACAACGAGTTCATGCTCCTCTACAACCAGACCGTGAGCGACCTCACCGTGAACGCCAACTTGGGCGCCAACCTGATGAAACGCCACTACGAGATGACGTACGGTCGCACCGTGGGCGGACTGGCCATTGCGGACTTCTACAACATGAGCAACTCCGTCTCGCCCGCCACGGCCGAGAATTACCAGCTCAAGAAGGCCATCAACTCCGTCTTTGCCAGCGCAACGCTCGGCTGGCGCAGCATGCTTTATCTCGATGCTTCGCTGCGTAACGACTGGTCGTCGACACTGCCGAAGGGCAACAACTCCTATATGTACCCCTCGGTGACGGGTAGCTTCGTCTTCTCGGAACTGCTGAAGAATAAGCTCACGTGGCTCAACTTCGGAAAGCTGCGCCTCGGCTATGCCCAGGTGGGTAACGACACCGATCCGTATCAGGTGATCAACACCATGACGCAGTACACCCATGTCGACCCCTCCACACCGGGCTACGTCGTTAGCAATACGCTCAAAAACGAGAACCTGAAGCCCGAGTCGACGAACTCCTTCGAGGCCGGACTCGAACTCTCGCTCTTCGACAACCGGGTCAGCCTCGAAGCTACGGTCTACGCCAGCCAAACGAAGGATCAGATCGTGCCGCTGTCCGTTTCAGGGACTACGGGCTACACCTTCCGCGTGGTGAACGGTGGCGTGATCGAAAACAAGGGTATGGAGCTTATGGTGAAAGTCCTGCCCATTCGTAGCCGCACCTTCACCTGGGAGACGGCCCTCACGTTGGCCTCGAACAAGAACAAGGTGAAGGAGATGGTGGTCGATTATTACCGCATCGCCAGCGCACCGTTCAAGGTGGAGATTGGCGCTATGAAGGGCGAAGCCTATGGCGTAATCATGGGCACGGACTATAAGTATGACAAGAATGGCAACAAGCTGATCGACGCCAAAGGACGCTATATGTACACCGACGGCAACGTGAACTTGGGCAGCATCTTCCCCGACTTCACCGGAGGCTGGAGCAACACCTTCCGCTTGGGCAACATCGACCTGAGCGTACTCCTGGACTTCTCTAAGGGTGGCCATTACTTCTCCACGTCTTACCTCTGGGGAATGTATTCCGGTATGCTCGAAGAGTCCGCCGCCAACGGCATCCGTGAAAACGGTATCGTCCTCGAGGGCGTGCACGAAGACGGAACGCCCAACACGACCAAGATCTCAGCCAAGCAGTACGGCAACGACCATAACTCAGGCCCCGCAGTGCAGAATGTGCTCAGATCGGACTACGTCAAGCTCCGCGAGATCAACATCGGTTACACCATTCCGCTCAAGAAGAAGGACGCCTTCTTCAAAGCCGTACGCGTATCGGCCTACGGTCGTAACCTGGCCGTTTGGGGGCCGGATACGAAGCACTTCGACCCGGAAATGATCGTCACCGGCTCTGGAAACATTCAGGGTATCGAAGGCGGCGCACTGCCTTCGGTGGCGAACTTCGGATTCAACGTGAACTTGAAATTTTAACGACCTAAGAAATTGCAGTGATGAAAGCAACATATAAATACCTCGTTCTGCCCGTCGTGGCTGGTGTCTTTGCCCTTTCGTGCGAGAAGCTGGAAACGACGAACGTCGACCCTAACAACCCCGTAGAGGTTCCCTCGCACATGTTGATGAGCGGCGCCCAAAAGCACATGATGGACGACGTCTACGACAACTGGTTCAGCGCCCGCCAATGCCTCACCTACAGCCAGTATTGGGCGCAACGCAACTACACGGAGGAGGATCGCTATCAGATTCGTGAATCAGTGAACAACGGTTACTTCAATAGCTTCTACCGTGACCTTTACTTCATGGATCGCATCATCGAGCTTAACACCGACCCGAAGAAGGCAGCCATCTCGGTCAATTATGGCAACAACAAAAACCAGATCGCAGCCGCCAAGATCATGAAGGTCTGGATGCTCTCCATCATCACCGACACGTGGGGCAATGTGCCCTACTCGGAGGCTGGCAAACTGATCCAGGACGTCTATCACCCCAAGTATGACGACCAGAAGGACATCTACGCCGCCATGATCCGTGAGCTGACCGAGGCTTCGCAGATGATCGACGTCAAGGAGAAGGCCTTCATCGGTGGCGACATCATCTACAAGGGCGACGCCGCGAAGTGGAAGAAGTTTGCCAACAGCCTCAAGTGCCGCCTGGCCATCCACCTCTCTAAAGTAGACAGCAACTGGAAGACCTACATCGCCGAGGCGCTCAAGGATGGCGTCTTCGAAAGCAATGCTGACAACGCCGTCTTCAAGTATTCCACCACGGGGCAGGACTACTGCCAGTTCTACGAAGGCTTTTTCGTCGCCCAGCGTAACGACTTCACCATTGCGCGGCCCTTCATGGACATCCTCAAGGGGCAACCCGATACGCTCAACAAGAAGTCGCACCCCTGGGCAGGCGTCGTAGACCCTCGACTGGAGGTCTACACCACGTCGCGTGATGGAAAATACATCGGCATCCCCTTCGGCATCGCCAGCGGTGATATGTCTTCTGCTTATCGCAACATAGCGCCGAGTTGGTACAGCAACCCGCCCATTCACCTCTCCAAGGACTTCGCTGTGCCCATCATGACTTACGCCGAACTGCAGTTCATCCTCAGTGAATACAAAGGATTCTCGGCCGATGAATACAAGACGGGCGTCCGCGCCTCCGTCACGTATTGGACCACGCTGAACGGCAAGCCCATCTCCACCGAAGACCTCGACAAATACGTCGACGCCGTCTCGAAGAAGGTGGACGCTGAGGCGGTGGCCCTCCAGAAGTACATCGACCTCTATATGAACGGCACCGAGGCTTGGGTCGAGATCCGTCGGACGGGCTATCCCGACCAGCTCATTCGTCCGGGTGAGGTCTCCCTCATCGGGCCTAAGGGTAACACGATCAAGTTCAACCCCCTCTCCGACACCAAGGGGATGATCATCCCCCGCGTGAAGTACCCCACGAACGAGAGTACGCTGAACGGCGAGAACTTCAACGCTGCCGTATCGAAGCTCGAAGGAGGCACGAACAACTACTACTCCAAGATGTATTGGGACGTTCGCACCGGCCCCTATGATCATCCAGCCAACAAGTAGCGGCGAATGGAACGACGAGAATCAGTCTGCGGGCGGGTCTGCAATGAAGCGGATCCGCCCGCTTTGCGTTCGGTGCGTCCCGAATTTCGGTGATTGCGCCAATCCGAAATCCCCCCTAATTGGGATTGTGACCCCCTACAGGCGCCTCTACTTTTGCGGCCGTTAATAACCAATAAAAACCTGACGAAATGATGAAAATGAAGCACCTGATGATGCTCGCGCTCATGGCGTGTAGTATGACAATGATGGTTGGATGTGGCGATGACAAGCCTGAACCTACGCCTACGCCGCAGCCCCAACCGCAACCGCAGCCTCAACCGCAACCCAAGCCGGATCAAGGCGTGACGAAGAAGATGACCGTCGACGCCACGAACTATGCCAACTGGACGTACATCAACCTCGAAACGGGCGAGACGGAAGTACATCGCGACTTTAGCAGCTGGACGTCTTATAAACGTGACACTGTGATAAGTCACACCCCCGCCAAGGGATCAGAAGCAGACGTAAAAATCAAGTGGCACATCGCCATCCACCGTTTTGATGTCAAGACGAACGGTGCCGAGGCCGTAGCCACCACAGAAACGGAGCTGGACAAAGTCACCTCCCTGCCCACCGCAGGCTACAAGACCGATACGCTGGTTCGAAAACGCGTAATCACAGACATGTCGAAGATGATGCAAGACATTGTTGGCTATGCGGACGAAGAAACCCTCAACGCCACCCTCGGCGGTTGGCTGATCCTAACCCCGACCGGCACCATGCCACCCTACACCTACAAGCTCTCAGGGAAAGTCTACGTCGTGAAGTTCAAGAGCGGCGCCAACGCCAAGCTGAAGTTCACGGACTATAGCGACGCCACGGGGCAGAAGAAAGGCGTCGTGACGTTCAGCTACATCTATCAAGCGAAATAGTTCTGCTTTTTCTGGCCATTACTCCATCAGCGGCGCTCCCCTCTCCAACCTTGAGAGGCGGGCGCCGCTTCTTTGTGACCCCTATTCGAAGGGGGGCGAACATCTCCTGCAATTTGTTTGGGCCTATCGTAGATGTACGAACATCTCCCGCAACTTGCAGGAGACAATTGTAGGGCTACGAACATCTCCCGCAGTTTGCAGGAGACGATTGTAGGGCTACGAACATCTCCCGCAGTTTGCAGGAGATACTCCGTAGGGCTACGAACATTCCCCGCAGTTTGCAGGAGATACTCCGTAGGGCTACGAACATTTCCTGCAGTTTGCAGGAGACAATTGTAGGGCTACGAATATTCCCCGCAATTTGCAGGAGACAATTGTAGGGCTACGAACATCTCCCGCAATTTGCAGGAGATACTCCGTAGGGCGACGAACATCCTACGCAAGTTGCGGGGAGATCATGGCGGGGCGACGCTCATTCTACGCAAGTTGTGGGAGATCATGGTGGGGCTACGGACGTCTCCCGCAGGCTGCGGGGAGAGGGAAGCGCCGCCCTGGACTTCATTTTTATTATACCGGAGAAAGCCCGATAAGGGCTATGAGAGAGAGTGAGTTGCGAGGAGAAAGCAGGATAAGTTTCGGGCTATGACGCATTTTTCAGTGATTCATTCTTGCAATTGTTCGAAGGCTTTTCCTTTACCTTTGGCGCAAAGTTATAATTCAAGTTTAACGCAATAAATACAAATGCCCCGTATGAAAAAGGTACTCTTGGCCATGTGTATTGTCTGTGGAGCCACCGCGGCTTCCGCGCAGAACTTCAATGACTATTTTGAAGATCGGACATTGCGCATCGACTACGATTTTACGGGAGATGTCAACAAACAAGAGATCTCCGTTATCCGACTGAACGCTATCCCTCGCTGGTATGGCAAACGACAAAACCTGGCCGAAGTCCCTACTGCGGGCAACGGCGACATCACCGTCCGATCGAAAGACGGTCGCGTGATCTACAAAAACTCCTTCTCCACCCTCTTTCAAGAGTGGCTCGCCTACCCGGAAGCCAAGCAGGTGAGGAAATCGTTCGAGAACGTCTTCCTCCTGCCTATGCCCAAGGATACGGTCGACGTGACCGTGGAGCTGCGCACCAGCCGCCTCGACGTCTTGGTCAGCTACACCCATCGCGTGATACCGTCTGACATCCTCATCAAGCACATCGGCGAGAAAGAAGTGACGCCCTACAAGACCCTCATGCAGGCCGCAGACACGAATAAGTGTATGCACATCGCCTACATCGCTGAAGGGTATCGCAAGGAAGACATGGACGACTTCATCGCCCACGCCACCGAGGCCAACGACGCGCTTTTTGCTCACGAGCCCTTCAAGTCGCTCAAAGGCCGTTTCAACGTCATCGCCGTCATGTCCGAATCGAAAGAGAGCGGCACCAGTGTCCCCTCCAAAGGCGTGTGGAAAAACACCGTCCTCGGTTCGCACTTCGACACCTTCTACAGCGATCGCTACCTGACCACGCTCAACCTGCGTGACATGCACGACCAGCTGGCTGGCACACCCTACGAACACATCATCGTCCTGGTCAACTCCGAGACCTACGGTGGCGGTGGCATCTACAACTCCTACAACCTCACCTCCACGCGGCACAAATACTTCAAGCCCGTCGTAGTGCACGAATTTGGCCACAGCATCGCTGGCCTGGCCGACGAATACGCCTTTGAAGGCGAGCTCATCCCGCTCTATCCGCACGACATCGAGCCGTGGGAGCCGAACCTCACCACTCTCGTTGACTTTGCTAGCAAGTGGAAAGACATGATCAAGAAGGGCACGAAGATCCCCACCATCCCCACGGAGAAAAACAAAATGGAAGTGGGCGTCTACGAAGGCGCTGGCTATAATATGAAAGGCGTCTATCGTGCCTTCCAAGACTGCCGTATGCGCACCAACCAATTCCCCGAATTTTGCCCCGTATGTAAGCGGGCACTCACGCATTTAATTGACTTCTACACGAAGTGATGGTCAAGGCCCGAGGCTGGCAGAGAGAACAGATCTGTCGGAATCCTCGGGCTTCCTTTTGTCCCTCTTCCACAAACATATCGCAGAACACAACCAATTAGAGATAATCATTTTATAGTAATCACGACGTGAAATCCAGTATTTTCATTCTATCAGCAGCGCTCGCTTTGCCTTTTGCGGCACATGCACAGCATGACGAAGTGAGCAAGGACACCGCAGCGGTGCCCAACACCAAGGAAGTGAAGAACCGCAATGTGTTGCTCAATGCTTCCTACGACAACCGCCCTCGACAGATCTCAATCGGACTGCCCTCGGGTGTGTCAGCAACCATTTTCGAAGACGGTCTACCCGTCACTTATGACGAGTGGCCAGGCGTGCCCTATTTCTATTGGACCGCCATGGGCATTCATGACCACATCGGCCTCTCGTCCCTAAGCGAAAGTGCCATCACGAATGGTACCGTCAACTACACCGTGCTCTCCACCACCCGCCGCGGATCGGAGAAGTTCGAAGGCCGCGCCGCCTATAACACCAATATCTACGGCTTGCAGCGCTTCGACATTGCCCTCTCCGGCCCCATCGGCAAAGGATGGAGCTACACCGCCGGTATGTACGTCAATCACGACCCAGGAACAATCAAGATTGAAGACGCCGACATCGCCGAGAAGATGGAAATCTTCAAGGCCGGTCTGACCAAGACTTGGAAAGACGGCAAGGGCGTCTTCAGCCTCCTCTATAAGCATGTCAACACCCGCCTCTTCTTCGACAACATTGGCCCGTACTACTATGTGGGCGACGGAACATCGAAGGAATATCCCGGTTTCAAGCTGGGTCGAGACAATCTGCTGCCGAACAATGGCCGCTATCGTTACTACGACGTAGTGGACGGCGAGTTCAAAGACGTACTCCGTCTGCACAACAACGCCAACAACAGTAACGACCTCCTGGCCCGCCTCGACTATGAGTTCGACAACAAACTGAAGCTCTACGTTTCCAGTAAAATTCGTCGCGGTAACCTCGATCAGGCGCGTCCAGACCAGAACGGTCTCGGTACAGCCAAGGCGGGCGACGGCTTCACTTATGCCTACGACGCCAAGGGCCACAAGGCAGGCGAAGAGTACACCGGCAAATACTTGCAGCGTTACCTGAGCCGCGATAAGGGTTTCGAGTCCACTTGGATGACGACAGCCGAACTCTCTCGCGCTTCTGCACGCCACAGCTGGCGCGCGGGTATGAACTTCTGGTGGGGACGTTCGTTCGTTAACTCCAGTGCCGGAACAATGGTGCACACCTTGGAGGCATCGCCCGTATGGTTGAAGCAAAAGGGTGAGTTCATCACCGGTTGCAACTGGACAGGCGAGTATATGGATATGCACGAAGAGAAGGCCGCTCTTTATTTCTCTGACGACTGGCAGGCTACCGATCGCCTCTGGCTCTCTGGCGGTCTCCGCATGGAATACTACGGCATCGGTGGACTCACCACGCTGGCTTACATGACCTATCCCAGGCTGGACGGTATGAAGCCCGACCACCCCGAGAACGTTCGTAAAGAGAACTGGAGCATCAAGGATGGCAAATTGGTTGACTTCTCTAAGGGTTGGATCAACCCCGCAGCTGCCATCAATGGTCGCTATACGCTGCTCGACGGCTTCGGTCTGACAGGTGAATACGTCTTCGCGATGCGTCGCCCCTACGCTTATGACTTTGCTGGTGAAGAAATACCGAACCTCGACCCCGTGAGCATTCACTTAGGCCGCGCCGGTATCTTCTGGAACAACTCTTGGATTCAATTGGCTTCGCAGTTCTCGTTCGTTCGCCAGACCAATTACAAATGGCGCACGCAGTTCAACCACCCGACCAACGAGACGGACTTCACCACCGTGTTCGTGAACTACGACGTACAGACGCTCGGTTGGACCACCGACATGGTGCTGCAACCAGCTAAGGGCTTCACCTTCCACGCCCTCTTCACCCTGCAAGATCCGCGCTACAAGAACTACGAGATCGACCCCGTGTTCAAAGACGGAACGAAGAGCCACGCCAGCTTCAGCAACAAGAAGACAACCGGCGTCAGCGACGTGATCATCGAGCTGAACCCAAGCTATACGTATGACAAGTTCAACATCTGGCTGAGCGCACGCTACTCCAGCGCCTACTACGTCAACAAGATGAACACACTCAAGTTCAATGGCCTTTGGACCACCTTCGCTGGCGTAAGCTACGCACTGAACAAGAACGTAGACTTCTCCGTCAACTTCGTCAACTTGCTTAATGTAAGCGGTGCCAGTGGTGGCGTATCGACCTCTGACCTGAAGCCGAAGAACGTAGAGAACTATCTGGCCGTAGGCTCCTACATCCGTCCGTTCACCGTATCGTTCGGAGCGAAAGTCAGATTCTAACTAATGGCTCCCCATCGCTTGAATATTAAGACAAGCGGGAGAGCTGATTAACCCCAAAAAGAATGGCCGGTGCAGGGCTGCGAAATCGGCAGACTTGCACCGGCTCCTATTTTATTCCCCATCAGAAGCTGTTTGGAATTTATTTCGGAGGATATTCAGAGGATATTTCCGGGGATTTTGTTTCATCTTTTAAGGAGCATAGCGAGCTATGTGACGAAAAAGATGGGACAAAAGGGCGGAAATAGACCTGAATAGACCCGAAATAGAAAGAGGGAGACTCGCCTAAGCGGCTCCTTCAAACAATCACTCAATAAATTCCAAGCGGCTTCTGAAGTTTTCACCCGCGGCCTCTACCTTTGGCAACTCAAAAAAGGGCCTCCCAGTCCCTCCGATTTGCGAGGGGGGCGGAAGGCCATTGCTTTGTGATCTTCTATGGATAGTTTATTAGAAACATATACGAATGGGCACGCCTTTCTGAAGATGCTACACGCCTCGGATGAGCAGGTGGCGCTCTTTGACGAACTGGCCGCGGCTGTGCCTCCACACCCGGATGCGGACTTTATGCCGATGCTGAATGCCCGCTCTGTCTCGTGGATCTTCCCCTTCATGAAGGCGCTGGACAATGCCTGCGAAACCTGTCAGGGTGGCTGGGATCGGGCTATTTTGGGGCTTGGGCTGTATATACGCATCGAGGAGTTCCTGCTGGAGGATTTGCGCTTCCTGACCTATTTCCCCGAAAGCCGACACGCCCTTATCCGGTCGCGCGCGGAGCAGAAGCTGCGCCGGGCACAGGTGCGACGCGAGGCGCTGCGAATGCTTCGATCCGGCCTGGCGGAGGCCTTCACGACCGACCTGGCGGAGAAGGTCGAAACGCCCGGCATCCTGCTTTATCAGCCGGAGGAGAAGGCGGATCTGACTACGGCACTCTTGCTGCATGACCCGGAGGCGTTGACCGTGGGCATCACAAATTACCTGCGCCTCATCCGCTATTTCGTGGAGCAGGAGACCGGGCTTTGCCCACCCGAATACTGGATCGAGACGTGCGAGGCCCTGATCGCTCGGGAGTGTGAGGCGATGGATGAGACGCTGCTCACGGGGCTAATCACGCCTGAAGTCCGGCAACGCGCCGAGGGGCTGGTGCGTACGGCGGGCGCACTCTTCCTGCTCTGCAAGGCGGCCGATCGGGAGATCGACATGGTGCGCCGACTGATGTTCTACCGCTACCTCTGCGTGCTGGACGAGCGCCATCTGCCGCCGCTGAAAAACCTTATGCTAAGCACCTTCCTCAAGCATAACTGCCGCCCGCCGGAGTACACGTGGGAGGAGCTGATTGGCTTCTCGCTGCCGTCGTTCGTGGGGAAGATTGCCTACTTCACGGAGAACATCCCCGAAGACCGTCGACCGTACACGCTGGAGGGCAAAGGCCTCTTCACACTGGCCGAACGACGCATCACGCTGGCCCCATTCGACAATCCGCTGGCGGGCCGTCGCATGCACAAGCTGCTCACGCTCTGGGACGGCAGTCTGCGCATCAACTCCTTCCAAAAGCCGACCGCAGACCTCTCGGCCGTGGCGGCGGACAACGAGCTGCCGGCCAAGATATGGGCAGACGCTGCGGCGGACTTTAAGCGAAAGAAGACCGTCTTCGAACGCCACGAGACGAAGGAGCTGCCCCCCGTCAATGCGCTGCTGAAGATCCGCATCACGGCCCTCCACCCGGCCTATCCCTCGCTGGCCTTTGCCACCGTCGAGGACGACATGTACGAGGGCAACGGGGCCATACACCTCAGCCAAGTCACACGCATCAAGCAACTCACCTCGCTAAGCGGCATCTTCGCCGTCGGCGATCTGGTCACGGCGCGCGTGATCGAGGTGAGTGAAAACAAACGCCTGAGATTCTCCATCCTCGACGAGATCAGTAAATCCATCGCCACGCGTTTCCATCCGGGCGAGTACACCTACGCCCGACTCATCTCCAAAAACGAGAACTCCTATCGCTGGATATCGGAAAAGGGCTATCCGCTCTATACCGTGCCCTCGCCCCTCGACGAAGTGGAGCCGGAGCTGGATGACCTCTATATGCTCCGCCTGACCCACGTCAATCGCACGGGTTACGTCCGCGCCGAGATCGAAGAAATGGCTCCGGAAGACATGGAGATCGACCCACAAAAGGCTATCGCCGATCTGGTCGGCTATTATGTGGACGAGCGCCTGGCCGACTACACCGAGGAGGGGGTGGCGGACGAGCTGCACGAGTCGCACGCCGAAGCGCCGGGCAGACTCAGCCCGGACTACGTACGCCAGCTGATCTATTTGATCGATCTCTACACCGAATCGACCGACGACCACGTCCTGCGCTTCAATCTCTGCCAGACGGCCCGCCTGCTGGCCGACATGATCGAGGAGGCGAACATCGTGGCCTACTACGACCGACGCATTCTCTACCTCACCGAGCTGCATCACTTCATCAACCGGCAAGCGGTGACAGTCACCGTGATCGACGCCGAGGCTATCCAGCGCTTTCCACGATTGGCCCACGCCCGGACCGTCCTCTCCTTGTTGGCGCTGGATAAGGACGACCCCGCGGCTATCGACACCCTGCGCCAGGGCATGCAGTCGGAGCGGAAGCTCACGGCCGACTTGGCGCGGCTGCTACTCATCCGGCTGCTGGCAGGCCAGACTTACCCCGATCTCTATGCCGAGGCCGACGCCGAAGTGCGCTCCCTCCTGGCCGTCGAAGAGGAGGAGGACCCGGATGGCGAAGCCGAAGAGATTGACTTTGGCCGCGAGACGAACACCCGAGAATTTAAGTCCACCATCGTGTTCCCCCCCAACAGCAATGGCATGGCCGACATTGATCGGCAGATGGAGCGCATCCTCTGGGCCATCTGCGGCTTTCTCAACGCAGAGGGCGGCGTGCTCTTCATCGGCGTGAACGATATTGGCTATCCCAAAGGCATCGAGCCTGATCTCAGCTATCTGCACGCCAATGTGGACAAGTACCAGCTCATCATCCGTAACTACATCGTCAAAGAGCTGGGCAAGGACATCAACGGACTCATCCGGTTTGACTTTCACGTCTTCAGCGGCAAGACCGTCTGCGCCATTTCTGTCCCGGCCTACCATGAGGTGGTTTTCTTCCGCGACGTGGTTTGGCAGCGCCAGGGCAACTCCACTCGTCCGCTCGACCTGCCCGACATTCGTCTGCTCAAGGAGCGTCGGAAAAACCTCCGGCCTGCCCTGCGCATCACCACACCGGCCTTTGGCGAGGCCAAGGAGGAGGCAGAGCGCGAGGTGGAGAAAGTCTTCCCCGTCAGCATCCCGACCTATACGCCCACTGCGGTCGCCAAGCCGCGGCCGACGGCTAAGCCGGAGCGACCCGCATCCCTCGCTGACGACGAGCCGGACCGCATCGCCACCTCCGCCCTCGCGCCTCGACGCGAGCAGGAGCCCACGGCCTATTTCTCCATCCTCCGCAGCGGCCGTTTCGTGATCACCCACGAGGAGCCTCACCGCAGTGACGCGCGTCTGACCCTACCCATCTACGACGACGATAGCGACGGCTATCTCATCTATGTCTACGAGAACGGCTATGCCAACCGCGTCGCCGTTTCGACACTCCTCTCCAAGAAGCCCGACTACGAATACGCGAACGCCATGTTCGGCCAGTCGTCCCTCCTTTTCGCCGCCCTGGCGCGCCCGGACGACACGCTCTACCTCAAAGTCTCCTCCAAGAGCGGCGAATACCTCCGCACCCTCTCTCTGAAAACGATCAAGCTCAACACAGACCTCTCCCTCCGCGGTACCGCCCTCTACACCGTGCCCTTTGGCCGCATCGTGCAGATCGACCTCCTCAACAAGGAGCAGGCGCGCGAGGTGGAGAACATTCGCAGCGAAACGCCGACCACACTCGGCATCCCCGCGCAATCCTTCTCCGTGATCCGTACCGCAATGTACCTGAGCGAACTCTTGAACGGCGAACGATGAAAAGCATGCTCCCCGCCACCATCCTTGTCGTCGACGACAATCGCGGCATACTCTCTGCCGCCGAGCTTCTCCTCCGCGCCCATTTTCGGAGGGTTGTGACCACCCACAATCCCGAACGCATCCGCGCGCTCATTCGTGACGAGTCGCCGGATGTCGTCCTCCTCGATATGAACTTTCACGCCGGCATCAACAGTGGAAACGAGGGTCTGTTTTGGTTGGCCGAGATCCGGAAGCTACGCCCCGCACCCGCGGTGGTGCTGTTCACCGCCTACGCGGATATCGACCTCGCCGTGCGTGGCATAAAGGAGGGCGCAGCGGATTTCATCGTCAAGCCGTGGGACAATGAGCGCCTCGTCCACACCCTCACCGAGGCCTATCGCGCCCATGTCGCCGCCTCCAAGCAGGGCGCCCCACCCGCGCCCGCCATGCAGGACGCCATCTGCTGGGGCACATCGCCCGCCATGCAGCAGCTCCGCGCCCTCGTCGAGCGTGTCGCCCCCACGGATGCCAATGTGCTCATCACGGGCGAGAACGGCACCGGCAAGGGCATGCTGGCCCGCGAGCTGCACCGCCTCTCCGCACGCAGCGGGCGGCCGCTCGTGACGGTCGACATGGGCGCCGTCGTCGAGACGCTCTTTGAGAGCGAGCTCTTCGGTCACGTCCGCGGCGCGTTCACCGATGCGCGCACCGATCGCCCAGGTAAATTTGAAGCCGCCGACGGGGGCACGCTCTTCCTCGACGAGATCGGCAACCTGCCGCCCTATCTCCAGGCCAAGCTCTTAGCCGCCCTGCAAAGTCGCACCGTGACCCGCCTCGGCAGCAATCGCGCCCTCCCCGTGGATATCCGACTCCTGACCGCCACCAATCGCCCCCTCGACGAGATGGTGGCTCGCGGCGACTTCCGCCAAGACCTCCTCTATCGGATCAACACCATCCGCCTCTCCCTCCCCCCTTTACGCGAACGGCCGGACGATATCCTCCCCCTCGCCCAACGTTTCCTCCGTCGGTGGGCCGATGCCGCCGGTCGACCCATCCCCACCCTCACCGAGGCGGCCCTGCGTAAGCTCCGCGCCTACTCCTGGCCCGGCAATGTTCGCGAGCTGGAGCACGCGCTCGAGAAAGCCACCATCCTGAGTGACAGTCCCGAGATCTCCCCGGATGCTTTCGACTTCACGTCCGCCATAGTCCGCCCCACCCCCACTCCACCGACCACCCTCGAAGAGATGGAGGCCGACCTGATCCGTCGCACCATCGACAGTCACGCCGGCAATCTCTCCCACGCCGCCACCGCCTTGGGCATCTCTCGGCAGACCCTCTACAACAAGATCAAACGCTACGGCATTTGACCCATCGCTGTCCCTACACGCTATTCAATCCGAGCGATTTTTCGTGTACCGATGTAGGGGCGTATGGCATACGCTCCACAAATGCCCATGACAATGGGCAAATGATTCGTCTTCCTTGTACATTGTAGGGCGTATGCAATACGCCCCTACCAAAACCTGATACGTATCTATTAAATACGTATTCATTGAATCCTATACCCGATAAAAATTTGATTCCCCTATATCTATTGAATCGTCCGCCCGGCACGTTTGGGGGCGTATGCAATACGCCCCTACCCTAACGGATCAAAAAATCAATTCTCTTCTATCTATTGAATCGCCTGCCGGATACGTGCTGGTGCGTATGCAATACGCCCCTACCCTAACGGATCAAAAATTGGATTCCATTCTATCCATTGAATCACCCTCCCGATACGTGCGGGGGCATATGCAATACGCCCATACCCCGACGGATCAAAAATTTGATTCCCTTCTATCCTTCGAATCGCCCGCCCGGTACGTTCTGGGTCGTATGCAATACGCACCTACCCTGACGAATCAAAAATTCGATTTCCTTCTATCTATTGAATCACCCTCCCGACACGTTTCGGGGCGTATGCAATATTCCACTACACATACGGATCAAAAAAATGATTCTATTTTATCCATTGAATTGCAAACCCGATACGTTTTGAGGCATATGCAATACGCCCCTACACTGACGGATCAAAAAATCGATTCTCTTCTATCTATTGAATCATCCGCCCGGTACGTGCGGGGGCGTATGCAATACACCCCTACTCTGACGGATCAAAAATTGGATTCCATTCTATCCATTGAATCGTCCACCCGGTACGTTTTGGGGCATATGCAATACGCCCCTACCCCGATGGATCAAAAATTGGATTCCCCTCTATCTATTGAATCGTCCACCTGGTACATTTTAGGGCGTATGCAATACGACCCTACCCTTACGGATCAAAAATTGGATTCCATTCTATTCATCGAATCAAAAACCCGGTACGTTCTGGGTCGTATGCAATACGCCCCTACACATACGGATCAAAAAATCAATTCCTCTTTATCCATTGAATCAAAAACCCGGTACATTTTGGGACGTATGCAATACACCCCTACACATACGGATCAAAAAATCGATTCCCCATTAAAACATCCTACCCGCAACGACCTATTTTTCGTGTCCCTGTGTAGGGGCGTATTGCATACGCCCCACAAACGGCCCCGTCAGGGGACGAATGAATCTATTTGCCATCCATTTTTTGAATACACGTAATCCATTGAATCAAAAACCCGATACGTTTGGGGTTGCAGGCCTTCACGGTCTATCCATTCTCGGCGAGGAACCCTTAAAATTTGTATGAATGCACCCAAAACCCGCCGAGGATTCGATGAATATGGCCATTTTCACGCAAAACCCGCCGAGGATGTGAGGAATATGACCATATTCACACAAAACCCGCCGGGGATGGGACGAATATGGCCATATTCACGCAAAACCCGCCGAGGATTGGACAGATATGGCCATTTTCACGCAAAACCCGCCGAGGATTCGATGAATATGGCCATATTCACGCGAAACCCGCCGAGGATCGGACAAATATGGCCATATCTGTGCGAAACCCACCGAGGATCGGACGAATATGGCCATATCTACGCAAAACCCGCCGAGGATGGGACGAATATGGCCATATTCACGCAAAACCCACCGAGGATGGGACGAATATGGCCACAGCTATCGGATCCTCGCCGGGGTTATGATAAAGTACGTATCGAGCTTTGTCATCTTTGGCAAGGAGGAGGATGTCTGCGTGAAGGTCTTCCTCAAACTGGGTAAGAATAGGAAAGTAGGCTGGTAGATCTGCCCAATTCGTGACAAGAAAAAGAAAGTATGAGCGTGGATTTTTCTCGTCCTCGGCAAAAAAAGTGAGCCACGTGTATGGTGGTTAGAAAAAACGACGTATGTTTGCAGG
>ERZ773073.590-NODE-590-length-18621-cov-7.114080_pt1 | contig 18621 bp, 25 predicted proteins | sample MGYA00580616_ERZ773073 | MGnify/ENA primary metagenome ERZ773073 (study PRJEB29015, sample SAMEA2737960) | human oral metagenome | biome: human oral; feature: human-associated habitat; material: dental | place: China | collected 2131 ...
CTGACTTAATCCTGTCACGTAGACCTATCTGCTTTTTAACCGTTCTAGCTTCACTAGTTCCATCTCCAGTTCCTTCGACAACGACAACTTCCTCATCAAGTTCACCTCTCATTGATTTGGTCAAAAACTCAAGCACTTCCTTGGCAGATGCTGTCCTCTCATCCTGCATAGTTTCCAATTTCTCGTCGATATAGCTTTTTATAGCAGGTTTTTGCAAGTTTTCCTGTCCAATAACTCTCGCTGTCTTCTTACTATACCCTGCCTTTACCGCTGCTTCTGTTATGTTTCCAGTTTCAATGTAATAATCCGCAAATCTTTTCTGTTTCTCCGTCAATTTCATGTCAAGTTCTCCACCTCCTCAAAAATAAAAATGCCCTGCAATTCTAAGCGGCTGCCGAATTACAAGGCAATAAAATATTTATAAACAAACAAAAAAAAGACAGCTTTTAAACTGTCTTACACTTACAAAAATTTAAGGTTTAATGACAAGTGATTAACTCATACTCTTACATCTTAACATATTATAACATATTAAAAATTATATACAATGCCAAAAAAGTGCCAATTTTTAATTTAATATACTTTTTAACACATCATCTGAAAAAATAATTAACTGCAATTGCCTAATCATAAAGTTTTTATGCCTTTTTGCTGTTCTTACACTAATGTTTAATTTCTCAGCTATATCTTCAAAGGTCAAATCTTCAAAATATTTCATCTCGATTATATTATAATATTTATCGTTCCTAATCGTATACAAGGCTCTTTCAACCATACTAATCACATTTTCTATTCTTGCAATTTCTTCCTGTAATTTTTCAATCCTATTTTCTACTTTTTCTAATTCTGATAAATATACTTTGCTAGACTGCACATTAACTCCAGTTTCTCTTTTCTGAATTGATATTCCCTCTTTCTTCAAATCCTCTATAAGCATATTTTTAGAATCAATAGCACCTTTCAACAGTTCCAGTTCCGATAATAATTTCTCTGTTTTTTGAAAAGGTGTCAATTGTTTATCTTTTCTTATATCCTTATCATTCTTAATTTTCTCTAGAATTTTATCCGCAATTTTTTCTATATCTTTTTCATTCATATATTTTTTTATTCTTCCTTTCCTCTGAATTTCTAGTACATTTTAATAAACATTCTATCAAACATCTCTTTTTTTGATTTCTCAAATAGCATTAACAAAGTTTCATCTGAAAAATTTTTATAATTAAAATTAAATCCATACACTTCTATTCTTTTATGTACATTTAATCTCTGTCTCATATCAATTTCCCATTTTAGCCATTTTTCTAATTCTTTTTTACTCTTCTTTCTAACTATTGCACCCTTTCTATTTTCACTGTAAATAATCACTTGTTTCATTCTCATCTTCTCCCTCAATAATTTCTTTTAACTTCGGTTCTTCAAACAGTTCACTTTTAGCAATCTTACCTTTTTTAGTTCCTTTTGTGTAATAAACAGGTTGTCCATTCTTATCTAATTTCGTCATATTAGAACGATGAACTTCTTTAAATGCCGAAAGAAATATCCCGTTAAAATTATTTTTTTCAATTTTATCGAAAATCCCAATTAATTCAGGATCCATCGTATCAAAGTATAAGACCCTTGCAACAAGGTCGACATTTCCTTTACATCGCTCCAATAATGTTCCTATATACACATAAACCATATCCGCAACTGCATCTAGTTTTCCTACCGTATCATTTTCTATCTCCGCTTTCATGTACTCCGTTTTCTCTTCCATAAGCAGTAAATCTCTTAAATGCTCTCTCTCTTCCGTCATATCCTTACTTAAAAATTCATCCTGCTTGAAAGCCAAATAAAATTCCTTGACCATTTTAGCCATCATTTCCCATTGTTCCATCTATTTCTCCTCTTCTCTTTTATATTTTTCAATTCTAGCTTTTAGACTGGACAATAATTCATCTTGAACATCACCTTTGCTTTGTAATGCTTTCATTACATCCTCATCTCTTGTTTTTTGAGTAACAAGGTGATGAATTATAACTTTTTCCTTTTGCCCCTGCCTGTGAAGTCTTTTATTCGCCTGCTGATAGAGCTCCAAGCTCCAGTTAAGACCAAACCATATTATATGGTTCCCGCCTGCCTGTAAATTAAGTCCATATGCCGCACTTGCGGGATGTGCCAAAAGAATATCAATCTTCCCCACATTCCAATCTTTTTCGTCTTCAGGAGTTTTTAGCTCCCTAACTTCCAGCTTTAGTTTTGACATTGCTTTTTTCAGCCTGATCAAATCATGTTTAAAATTATAAAAGACCAATGCAGATTTTCCATTTAGTTCTTCCACAAGCTCTAAAAATCTTTCAATTTTGCAATTATGAATTTCATAAATATTTCTCTCGTCATCATAAACTGCTCCATTTGACAGCTGCAACAATTTATTTGTAAGTGCTGCCGCATTTGCCACATCTATGGCTTCGGTATCATTTAAAGACAAAAGCCATTCCTTTTCCAGAGTTTCATATTTCTTCAAGGATCTATTATCCAATGTTACTGGAATCACATTATAAGTTATATCGGGAAGTTCTAGATAATCTTCAGCCTTCATGCTTATACAAATATCTCCAATTTTATTTCTTATACTTGAATCTGCTCCTTCCTTTAAGGAATATTCCCCAAAATTCCCATAACTTCTGTAATCAAAGAATTTATCCCGAAAGGCAGTTATGTTTTTCCCCAGACGCTCCCCTCTATCCAGTAAATAAATTTGAGACCAAATATCTTTCAGCCCGTTTGGTGCTGGAGTCCCAGTCAGCCCAACAACTCTGTTTATTCTCCCAAGCACAAGTTTTAAAGCCTTAAATCTTTTACTCGCGTGATTCTTAAAACTTGAAAACTCGTCAACTACAACCATATCAAATGGCCATTCGTTTTTATAATATTCAACAAGCCAGGAAACATTCTCACGATTGATTATATAAATATCGGAAATTGTGTTCAGCGCTTTTATCCTCTTAGTTAAACTTCCTAAAACTTTTGATGTTTTCAAATATTTAAGATGATCCCATTTTTCAATTTCACCAGACCAGGTGCTTTCTGCAACTTTTTTCGGCGCTATAATAAGAACTTTATTAACTTCAAACATATTGAACTTCAGTTCGTTAATCGCTGTCAAGGTTATTATTGTTTTTCCAAGTCCCATGTCAAGCATTAATCCTATGCTCTTGCCATTCACAATTCTGTCGATACAGTATTTTTGGTAATTGTGCGGCACAAATTTCATAATCCATTCTCCCCTTTCTAATTTTGTAGTTCTTGTTTGATTATAAAGTCGATTTGAGTTTTTGAATCTATAATATAAACCGTTTGTCCGCATTGCCTTATCCTCAAAATCTGCTTACTCTGCGACGGTCTTGGCTTTTTACCAGGTGCCTTAAGTTCCGCAAAGAATACTCTTCCGTTATTAAGTATACAAAGCCTGTCAGGTACCCCAGCATTGCCGGGACTCACAAATTTATAGCACAACCCGCCTACTTTTTTTATTTCTTTTGCCAAATAATTTTCAATTTCTTTTTCTAGCATTTCTACCTCCAAATAAATTTAATTTTCATTAATTTGAGTTTCTAAAAAAAAATGTCTACAATCTTCGCACGCGCGTATAGAGATGTTAAATTAAAGGGGAATATGCGTGTATTATTAAATATATATTAATATTTCTCCTTTATTTTAATATTCTATATAGGGTTTTTTATATATTTTGTAGCAAATTATACAGTAAGTACTATAAATAAAGGGTTTTATTGTCAACAAAGTGTGTCAACAAACTTTTTTTCATTTTTTACCATTTTAGCCTCTAGATCTTGTTTTATAAAGGGTTGTGGCGACAACAATCTTTTGTAAAATGACAACAAAATGCCCTAAAATGTCAACAAACTATTTTTTAAAAACTTAGAAAAACTTAGAATTAGCCCTAAAAACTTTGTTGACATTTTTTTATTTATTTCAATTTATGTTTTTTAAAACAGCCTTTAATCCCTTTATTTATGGTGTGTTGGATTATTTTAAGAAGTGTCAACAAACTTATTTTTCGTGATTTTTCCACTCCAAAAACTTGTCTGAAGCAACTCTTCTAAATCCCCTTTGAGTGCCGTATCTACCAAATCTAGCTGAAGTTCTCATTCGCTCCCATCCCGGTATACTCTCCATAATGCTGTTTATCTCCGAACTTTCAAAATTTCTTATATTTTTGGTCTGCATTCCGAAACATTCAACTAAAATCTCAACAGCACAAATTTTATCCCGATAGATAAAGTCCCCTTCATAAGTGTAATTGCCGCTCAAGTAATCTCTCCGTTTATCAGGAGACAGTTTGTTCCAGTTATCGGGGACTTTTCTGTCCAGAAACTCTTGAATTATACCTTCTTTAGGATTCGATACCCTATGCTCTGCCTGATATTGTCTTGAAAGCTCTTCAGCTTCTCCAGTAAGCATTAAGACTTCCCCAGTTTTATAGTTTTCGTAGGCTTCCGCCCAAATTTGGTCAACTTCGTTATCCAGGTCATCCCAGATTGATTTTCTAGGATCATTGATTCCCACGACCACCGGCCAAAAACGACGGTTCCCCGTTCGGTCTCTTAAGAACTCCCAGTCGTTTGAAGTACCGAAGAAAACACATCTTCTAGGATATTTATTTGTTCTTCTTCCATATGCTTCCCTGTAAATATCCTCATTCTTACTCAGGAACTGCTTTATCAAATTAGTTTCAGTCTTATTGAATCCTGTAAGTTCTCCTATTTCATTAATCCATGTCCCCTGAATCATTTCCGCGGCTTCTTTTCCTTCAAAATTCTGTAAACTGTCCGAGTACCATTCCATTCCTAATTTATTCAAAAATGTGCTCTTACCTAAGCCCTGCCTACCTGTAAAGATTGGCATATAATCGTACTTAATGCCGCCTTCTACCGCTCTTGCAACTGCTGCTGTCAAGGATACTCTAATTACCGCCCTCGTATAAACATTGTCTTCAGCGCCTAGATAATCAATCAGCAAGGTTTCCAGTCTTTTTTGGCCATCCCATTTTAAATTTTCTAAATATCTTTTTACCTTGTTGAACTTATTTCTGTGTGAGTTCAATAAAAGTGCGTCATTTATTTTCTTTTCTCCGCTTAACCCAAATTTAGTTTCCAGATAGTTTCTTAGTCCGCTGTCATCAACTTCCTCATATTGCCTTACAATATTTGATTTGTTCCATGGAAGGCTTCCTAAGACTACTGCTCTGTTTGAGAACTCATCAAGTGCCATTTTTCCCTTTAAGTGGGGATCATTTTCTAATACAATTTGAACATTTCTTATCGTTTTTTTAATAACTCCGTTAGAAGTTATCTCAAATTTTGACATCCAGGATAAGTCCTTTTCGTCATTTTCTTCTTCATCGAGAATTTCAAAGTCATCTTTTGCATTATATATTTCTGCGTTCACGATATTTGCTACTTCTGAAATCCCTCTTGCAAGTTTGGACATTTCAACAAATGAAGGTAATTTTCCATTTGGAGTATTTTCTTTTGCGTCAGCATCCAAATCAGAAAACTTATGTATTCTCACTAAGTCAAAAGCGTTACACAATATTCCACTTGCAGGGTCTGTCGCATGGTGCGAGTAGCTGAACAAATCGTCATATACAACTACTCCGCCATAAGTACTTCCGCCTGTATAGGTCATCCTTTTTCCATCGTCTGACACCTCATAAACATCTGGAATAAATTTATTGACGGCTTCTATAATTCCATAAGTTTTACAGAAAGCTCCAATTATCCCAGTTTTTTCTAGCGGATTTTCCTGCTTTTTCTTTAGCCGCTCCAACATCTTTTCAGAACCAGGAACTTGTGGCCACTCCTTCATATCGCGCCAGTCATCATACATTTTTAAAACCGCTTTTACATCAAACATAGGAGATTCTATATCATATTCATAGATATAATTGCTATCTTTTGAACAGCTAGGCCAGTACATTAGTCTTGCCGGTTCAAAAGTTGTGGGGTCACACATTGAAATTCCTAATATAGAACCAATCTTTCGTGCTACAGGCTCATATTCATCACAAGCCATACTTTCATTTGCCAAAAAAATTACCCGAAGCCTAGGAGCTGATTCTGTGTGCTTACGAGTACTGTAAACCACATAGCTTACTCCTAGATCTTTTATCTTTTTTAAAACTTCTAAAGTCTTTCCTGGTTTTATGTTATCCAAATCCAGTGTTATCAAATTTCTGCTTAGCAGATTTGTGTTTTTTCTTCTGCCGTCTTTCAGCTCTCCACCAACGAAACCACCTACATCTTTTAAGTCGTCCTGCTTTGATTTTGGCATTTTCATATACTCTTCCAATGTTTCGGTGCTTCTAAATGGAGTTTTAAGTCTTTCTATGAACTCCGACCAAAACAGCTTCTCCTGTTTCCACACCATATCTTTTCTGCTATTGGCGGTACTTATTGATATTTCTCTATTTGTCATACTTTTACTTCCTCCTTTCATTAATCTTTTTTATAATACATAGTTTCAAATCCATCAGCCCTTAACAGTAGCCCTTTAGCCCATTCTATTTCCTTCCCCATTATCTCGCATACTTCATCTACCGTTGTTTCCATAGGAGCTTCAATAACTACTTCATCGTGAATGTGCATTACGATTTTAAATCCCTTTTCAGTTAATCTTTTTATCGACACCGCTAGACAATCTCTGGCGATAGCCTGCACAATATTTTCCACTAATTTTCCGCCATAGGTTTCTGCCGTTTCCCATTTTCCAGTAGTTTGATTCTGCGCCATATAGGTTATAACTTTTGAATCCCAGCTGTTTAATTTTGTTTCAGGATTAACATAGTATAGTTTTCGACCGCTTGGAAGCTGTACTGTTAAAAAATCCAGACCATTTGACAGATCCCCTTCCTTTTCAAAAATAATGCCGTTCACGGCTTTTCTTCCGCTACCTTCGACAACTTCTATAGCTGTGCTTCCAATTGCCCACCAGAGCCCTGTAATGTTCTTATTTGAGTCTCTCCACATCTTTACTATGCCTGGCAGTTCTTCTTCAGTCAATCCCATGTTTAAAGCTCCCATTGCCTTTAATGCACCAGGTCCTCCCTGATAGCCAAGAGCAAGTTCTGCGACTTTTCCTTTTTGTCTCAAAGCGTACTCAGGATTCCCTTTTTTTATCTTCTCAATTGGAACTCCAAACATTTGGCTGGCGCTGGCTTCATAAATTTTTCCATGAGTTTTAAATACTTCACTTCTCCAATGCTCTCCGGCAAGCCAGGCAATCACTCTTGCTTCTATAGCTGAAAAGTCTGCTATTACAAACTTTTTCCTTTCTTCCGGAATAAAAGCTGTACGGATCAGCTGCGACAAGGTGTCAGGAATGTTTCCATAAAGAATTTCTAATGTCGCAACATCCCTCCTTTTTACGACCTCACGAGTTCCACTTAAATTCTGTATGTAATTTCTTGGAAGATTTTGAACCTGTACAAGCCTTCCAGCCCATCTGCCAGTTCTATTCGCTCCGTAAAACTGCAGCAATCCTCTTACACGATTTTGTTCACCTAATGCCGCTTTCATTGCAACATATTTTTTTGTGCTTGTCTTTGACAACTCTTTTCTTATTTCCAGAACTCTTTTTACTTTCCCAGTAACTTCTTTTATCACTTTCTCTACTGTTGCTTTTTGCAAATTTTCAACTTTTACTTCTTGGCTTTTTAGCCATTCCAGCAACTGGCTTGTACTATTTGGATTATCAAGTCCTGTAATATCTCTAGCCTCATCCATTAATTTTTCATTCCAGTATTCGCTTATCCACAATGAGCTATCAACTAAATCAGTATCTATCACAATACCTCTTTCATTCATCCTAATATCCATCCGCCATTGCTCCCATTCATCTTCAGGAACTTTTACGCTTTTTAATTTGTTCATTATCGCCATTTCTGCCACTACATCCTGCCTGTTATATTCCACAAACAAATTCCACTTATCCAAGTCGTGATACGGTAAATTTCTTGTTCTTCCGCCGTTAGCTCTAGTTGCCTTGCAGGGGACGGAAAAATATCTTATAAGCGCTTTCCCCGACATATCCTTTTTCTTATCTTCTTCAAATCCCAATGCTTTACCCACTTTACCTAATCCGCCAGGAAATCCGGCATAATAGGCGTGTATCATTGTGCATTTCCATTGCTCTAAATTAGTTTTGAACCCAGCACGATTCAAACAGTACCATTCAAAATTTGCATTGTAGGCCCTTAATTCAGTTTCATTGTCGCCAAGCCTTTTTATAATCTCATCAGGAACTGTTTCTCCCTGTGCTAAATCAATAACTTTTACTTCCGAGCCGTTCAGTGAGTAAGCAAAAAGAAGGATTTCAAAATCATTGCTTTGAGCATATTTGTATAAACCTGATTTTCCAATGTCTATACTGCTGTAAGTTTCAATGTCTATATTTAATACATCCATATTTTTTTTATCCTTCTTTCTGTTTTTATCTATTTTAATCTTCTTCTATGCATAACACTTACCAAGGCATATCGTCATCTTCGACAACCTGGAAATCCTGCTGAGCATTTCTTCCTCCGGCTAAACTTTCACCATCTTTTATCTTTTGTACATTTCCTAATCCAACTCCAATTCCTCTTTTATTCATGTACGCATAAGGGTAAAAGTTAATTGAAACATTGGCATAAATTCCGCTATAAATTTCGCTTTGGTCCATAATAGGTTCCACTTTAGCGTTTACTACTTGTGGCGGGTAATCCACTTTTGCTGATGCATTAATAACCCAGCACCCTTTGCATTCATCTCCATAAGGTGTTCCGTCTTCTTTTGTTCCATCACCATCTTTTAACGGGGAATTTATTTTAACGGGTCTGACTCCTCCCCATCTGTCTGAAATTCCATATTCTTCCGCCGCTTTTATCGCCGCATCTATTTTCAGTTTTGTTTTTGTATCTCTCTTATCGATTAAAATCGTTGTGCTATATTTTTCCTCTTGTCCTTGAACCGCCGCATGTGGCTTAAATAAATGAACATAACTTAATCTTCCTCTTACTACTATTCTTGTATCTGCCATAAAATATCATCCTCTCTATTCTTCTATTTTTTTAAATTCATCTGATGCATCAATTACATCTTTCTCATATTTTTTTCTTTTGTCTGATTCAACTACCAAGGTTGGTTTCCCCTTTGGCTTAATAATCAAATCTCCTGCGATCTCCCCAAATCTTTTTTTACCCACAATCCCCTCAAGCTGTGTCAGCGGCAGCAACCTTTTTTCAAACAGTAAAGCCTCTTCAACATCATTTTCCTTAAGTGCTTCCACTAATTTATCCGAGTCTTTAATTTGTCTGATTGACCTTCCTTCCACAACTTTCCATCCAGGAATCTCTTCGCCGTTTAGTAACTTTGTCAAACTTTGATTTTCTATATCTTTAACCCATTTAACTAAGTCTTGGGCCTTTTTTAAAATTTCCCCCAGTTCTTCATTTGTCAAAACATTTCCTTTTAATTTCATTTCGGTTTCAAGTTCCAGATTTTTCTCAGCTCTTGCCTTGCACAAAGCCTTAGCTCTGCAAAAAGTGCATTCCCCCGGAGTAAATTCCCCATCGCCTTCATAAGCCTTTTGTGCTGCGGGTTTTACTTCATTTTCCGCCCAGTCCATCAATTCTTTAGAACTAATTTGAAAAGTGCTGATGCTATCCAATCTTGGCTGTACGATTCCCATATCTATGAGGTCTATGTCAAAATAAAGTGAATATTCTAAGTAAGCTCCAAGTGCATAAAGCATTAACTGTGGGTTGTTTTCTGCGAATACTGGAACTCCTTTTCCATATTTTAAATCCCTGACATATAAAACTTTTTTCTCTATATCAATGGATATGAAATCTGCAGTTCCGAATCCATCTGGCACATATTCGCTAAAGTTCACTTTCTTTTCTACTACCGTGGTGCTTATCGGATTTCCGTTGAACTTCATCAATAATTCTTTTATGTGGTCAACATAAAATTCTGTGAATCCGTCCATTTCATTTTTATACAAATCATCTGATTTTATCTTTTTTAGTTCACTGTTATATTTTTTGATTCCTAACGGGCTTAGATATTTTCTAAGCTTAAGCTCTGACAGTTCATGTGCCAATGTTCCTTCTCTTGCATAATCGGATGTTACATCTTCAAACATATCTTCCATTCTCGCACTTGGCGGACACTTCATCCATCTTTTAGCCCCACTTGCGCTAAGCAAAGCGTGTCCTCTTTCAGAATGATTTATAGCCATTATATTCTTACCCCCAGTTCTCTTAAATCATTAGCAAAATCTAAATATCTTTCATCAGATAATGCATCAAGTTTTTTAACTTCATATTTTTCATTAAGCAGCTTTTTAATCTCCATACCTTTCCCAAGCCCAGAACCTTCGACACATCCAGCTCTTAACTGCTCAAGCGTCAATTTTGGCGCGACAGATTTTGGAAGTTCAACCTTTTCTTCTTTTGATTCCTTTAATTTTTCATCCTTAACAGGATCCGCTTTTATGTCTACTCCTGAACTTTTTCCCCCTTGAATCTTGTTTGTTATTTTTTCAATAACAGCTTCACCTTTCATTATGTTATTATTTCCCAGCGACATTATCGCCTTTGAAAAATTTTCAATCACAGGTCTGCTGCCTTCTTCAATTTCGATTATTAACTTTATTTCCATAATTAATCTATCCTTTCTGAAATTTTATATAATTTATATATTTTTCTTAATCTCTTAACGCCAAAGGCATCATTAAATAAAGCCAGTCATCACTAGTGCCACCTTTAACAAGTACCGCGCTCTTATTGTTGAGCATTTTCATTACCACTGTCTTATCCTTGATTTTTTTAATAAAATCCAGCAGGTATTTCACTTCTAATGCTATTTTTAAATCATTGCCATTCTGAATTGTTGCCAGCTCTTCTTTAAATTCTGAATGTCCGTCATTTGATTTTATTAACAATTTGTTCTGTGTGAAGTTAAATACCGCTCCATTTCTATATTCAAGAGAATTTTTAGCCACAGAATAAGCACGTTTAAGTGCGGGTACAAAATTTTTAGTGCCTAAGACTACCGTTGTTCTATCTTTATCCAAGCTAGATGTTATAGTTTTGTAATCTGGGAAAACAAGGTCAACTAACCTGGATACAACTTCTATCCCTACAAATTTAAATGATATTTCATTTTTCCCTATAGAAACCGCTGTCATTTCATCAGGTGCACCTAATTTAGATTTCATAACTTTTAAAAGTCCTTTAACGGTTTCCAGAGGTATGCTCACACCAAAATCTTCAGGCTTATTTGGGCTAGGATTTAATTGAACTCTTGCATAGGCCAAACGGTAGGTATCAGTCCCAATAGCCTTTAAATGTTCTCCATCTAAATCAAGTCTCACACAATTTACAGCAAAGTTTTCAACATTTGTGGAAGCAGAAAACATTACATTCTCAAAAAGATTTTTCAAGTCTTCCTTCTGAAACGAATAATATTCTGGCACTTTTACACTTTCAAAGTCAGGAAAAGGGTTTCCTGTTATCAATGAAATTTCTCCCTTAGAATCATTTGTCTGGACAATTATCTTATCCTTTTCAACTGCGATTGTAACGTCATTACTGGGGATTCCTTTTACCAGGTCCTTAAAAATTTTGCAGGGAACCAGAGCTTTTCCACCACCAGTTATTTCTCCCGCAATTTCAATCCTTACAGACTTTTCCGAATCCGAAGCTCTTAATATTAAAACATTTTTCTTTTCATCAGCTTCTATAAATATCCCTTTCAAATATTCTTTTCCTAACTTCTTTTTTTCTGCAAAATTTTCTGCAATTTTAACAGCTTCCAGAAGTTTCCAAGTTTTTACTGTCGCTTTTAGTTTATCTTCCATTTTTTTTCTATCCTTTCATTGATTTAATAGGCTGACATCAGTAAAAATGACAATTGCATTATTAATAAATATTTAGGAAGTATAATGTCAGCCAAGTTTTTTATGGAGTTTCTTCTCTCCAAAGTATTGATTTAATTGTCTAAATTTGCTATAATTAAGATGAGTTAAGACAAGCACTCATCCTGTTTTAGCCAGTGTTAGACAGTCGCTGGCTATTTTTTATTTTCATAGCCTCTTTTCTTTTACATCCAACCCAGGCGATTTCAAGTCCAGCTTCTTCAAATGCTAATAAAGTCATAGCATCCTGTTCAAAGTTGGCTTCCCCACCTTCTATGATCACCTCTTTTATTTCCTCAAATTTCTTGTCCGTTTTTGTAATAAAAGTTTTAATGTACATTCTATTTTTCTTGTCAAAATCTTTCAGTTTCCGCTGTACAAACGTTTTAAAAACGTTGTAGTATGCAAATATCACAAGTATCTGTTTTGTCGCAGTTTCAGTATCTCTATACCTAGTTTTTAAATATTTGCTAAATTTAGTTTTTAAAATTTTTAATTCTTTCTGGTACATTTTAGAAAACTCCGCAACCACGAATTCATTCTTAAAATCCTGTATCTTACGCTGATTAGGGTTCTGCAGCTCTTCATAGTCATATTCCTTTACAAGCCTTGTCACAATCCTGAAACTTCTCTGTATGATGTCCTCAAGTCCAAAGGTGCACCACAAAGTATTTTCTTCGTTCAATTTTGGTATTTTGGTATCACCTCTTAGGAGATTGCCATCTGTAATTCCAGGAATGTTAAAATAATTTCTGTAGTGCTTGCATAAATTTGAAAGGCCCATCATTGAAAAGACCTTCGCTCTTTCATTTTCATCCGTTGAGAATTTTGTGTAATCCTTTGCCTTCGATACAAGCACTCGCTTTTCCTCTTGTTTTTTTAATTTTCTCTTTATTTTCATAACTCGCTCCGCTATTTCAATTTTTTAAAATAAGATGACCACCAAAGCAATATCGCCAGTAATATTGGAAATGCCAAGTTTCCACCAGCAACCCAATGTCCTTTTTCTCTAATCACTTCCAGCTGTATAAGAACCGTCGCAGTTATTAGGAACAGTATCTTTATGAGATTTTTCAATGTTAGCATTTTCTCCCTCCAGTTTTTTAATTTCTTCCTTTTCCATTTCTATTTCAAGTTTTTCCCTGACCGTCATTTTGATAGCCCGACCTTTCTTACGAGTTTCTTGATTCTGTTCTTAATTTTTCTTTCTTCCATTTTTCTTCTTGCTTCCCTGTTTTGATTGTTTACCATTACTAAAGCATCATATTTCATTTTAAATTCCTCCAAATTTCATTTTTAAAAACTCTTCGTATGTTATCCCGACGTACTTTTCAACTTGAATACGCTGAATGTCGTAATCCCAATTGTGTTTCCCAGCCCTTCTTCTTGCTTCTCTTTCATTTTCATCTTTGAATTTTGGTATTGCTGTTCCAAATTTAAGTCTTCCTGTCTGTAAGCCGACTCTTACATACTGCTGCCCTTTGCCGACAAATTCAGCGGCTTCCTTTATTGATAGTTGTAATTTTGTAGCCTGTTTTCTTATCCACGATTCTGAAACTTCCATATTTTTCTTCCTTTCCGGGATTGCCGTCCCTTAATTTTTTTGGTGTTTGTTTTCTCATTACTTAGCCCCTTAAACGATTAATTTATCCGATTCCTTAGGAATAAATTTATAAAATACTGCTGCCCTTTTCCTGTTACTTTGGTAGTTCTTGTTAATCTCATGCTTCCGTCCGGATTAGCTATAGTTCTCTCTTTCACTTCAAAAAGTCCCATTTCCATAGCCCTTTGAGTTGGCATATTATAACTGCTTCCTTGCTTCATTAGATAACCATTTGTTCTCAAATGCTCAAATAACCGTCTTTGTCCTGTATCAACTCCGTTTTGCTTTAATAGTTTAGCCAAATCTCCTATTAAGATACTTGTATCGGATGTAGCAACTGCGTCTGCAAACAATACTTTCGGTGCCTGCTGCTGAATTGTAAATTCTAAGCTAGATATTCTCTTTGTATAATCCTCAATCATTCTGCTACTTAACTGATTAGCACGGCTTAATACCATTTCAGGACTGTTCCACGCTTCTTCGCATTGAATGAAGTAAAGTCTTGCTTGTCTACCTTTTTCGTTGTTCTCTGTCATCGAAACTTCTTTTGCCATTGATAGTTTCATTATGTGATCATCATATGAAGTTTCATTACCTTGAGCTGTTACTCTTTTTTGAGTAATAGCTATAAAGTCCCTATTTTCAATGAATCCGTACTTTTGGATTTTTCTTTCTATCCAATCGTTATATCTTGTTTTAACTTCCAAAAATTCGTGTAAATCTCTTCCGCTTACCACTTGTTCGTTATTTTCATTTGTTTGTACTTTTATTAAATTATACATTTGATCACTCTCCTATATTTTTTTTTATCTATTTACATCTCCATTTTCGTGTTATAATATTATTCGCCAAAACAACTTATAACTGAAAAGAGGTGTCGCCATATGGGTGAAAAATTTGATGAAACCCTAAAATTCTTGGGGTCTCGATATTCTATCAAAACCATTGATTACGAGCCCTGTATTTATCTCAAATTAGATAATTACGATTTTGAAATATCTGGGCTGCATTCTAAAGGCTCTTATAAAGTGGTAATTTATGTTTGGAAAACAAATAACCGTCTTGAGAGAATAGAAATGTTGTTTGCCTATTCCAAAGAAGAATTAAAAGATATTTTGGATGGATTAATCACAAAATATTCTTCCAAATAGGTTTTAAACATTTAAAAATTAAGATTAAATCGTCTCTTGTTAGTTCTTTTTCTGACATCAGGCGATCTAATTCTTTCATTTCTTCTTCAGTCCCTTTTGGCTTAAATCGTCTCCACTTATTTTCTTTTTTCATTTAATTGCTCTCCTCTTCTCTAATTTTTAGATGTTTATTATACTCATCTTTTTTTAGCTTCGTTTCTTGAGATTTTTCAGTTATATAATTTATTTTGTTATTTTTTAAGAAACTTTATTCAGAAAAAAAATAAATATTCGGATCTAAATTATATAACTTACAAATTTTTCTTACTTGGTTCAAATTAAAATCTGAACCTTTTTTGGTGTTAATTTTTTTACTAAAACTACTCTCAGATATGCCAATTTGGGAGGCAATATCCTTATTTTTTATATTTCTCTCTATTAAAAACTGTTTTAATCTGATATACATATTATTCTTTTTATTTCCTCCTTCTCAAATTATTTTTTGTTATCTCTTAAGACAACATAAGTGTAGCACACAAAAGTTTCTTTGTCAACAACTTTTTTAAAAAAATTACAAAAACTTGCTTTTTTTGAAACTTGTGGTATAATTATATTGCAATCTTGGAGGTGTACAATTATGTTAGAAAAAAAATTTAAATTTGGAGATAGATTGAAAGAATTGAGAAAACCTTTAAATTCCCCTGAAAAACATCTTAGTATGGATGCATTATGTGAAAATTTTAAAAAAAAATACAATTTGCGGGTAAATAAAAGTATGATGTCAAGATGGGAAAACGGGACTGCGGTTCCAGATAATAAACATATCGTAGCATATGCAGATTATTTTGATGTTGATATGAATTATTTAATTGGATTGACAAATGTTAAAAGAAAATTATCCGATTTTAGGATAGATAAAATCTTAGATAATAAAAAAGTAATTTCAGATATAATTAAAGTTCTAGAAAAATTAGATGATCAAAAATTAGAACTTTTAAAAGATGTAATTTTAAATTTATCAAAATCAGATAATAATAAAATAGAAGCAATAAAAAATTTATTAAATGCATAAGGAGTTGATTTTTAATGTCATTTGTTTCACAATCTGTTGTACTAGCAGAATTTAAAATGGGTAAAAAGAAGGAAATATTACATGGTATTATTTTTAGAGATAACAATAAGTTAGGAATAATAATTCCTAAAATAAAAAGTTTAGAAAACGAGCAATTTATTGAATTAACAATAAACGCACCTGGGCAATATAAACAAGAACTTGAGTTTACAATAGACCGCAATAAAACTTATATTCATTCAAATGAATTTCTCTCATTTATTCCTTTAAAAGAATTGCAGATGAATGGTTCTAAAATAGAATATTCTTCAAGTTCATATAGCAGAGAAGTTCTGAATTGTATAAAATACAGCATAGGTTATGATATTTACCCAGGACCATTGAATAATTCGCCAGTTATTGCTAGTTTTTTAGGAGGAATAGCGAATAAATTGGTTTTAACACAGTGGTACAACTTTCTATACTACAATGAAATCCCAAAAGAAATTCAAAAATATTCTTTCATCAATATTCTTGACATAGATTTGTATAATGGGAGCCCTATGATATACAATAATAATTATATATCAGGAATTGTTATCAGTAATCCTGATATAAAGCAGATAGACAGATACAAAAACACAGGTATAATCGCCAATTCAGGCTGTATCATTGATTTAATTAATGAGATTTAAAAAAAAACTGAAGACAAAATAAAATTAAAGTTAGTAATATAAAATTTTGATGGTATACTTATTATATCAAAATAATATGGTGGTAGAAATATGAATAACAAAGAAAAATTATTACTAGTAAGTAATATACTAAAAAATATTTTAGATAGAGAGAATATAAGCTCTTATAAACTGGCAAAAACGATAGGTTTATCAGAAAAGACAGTTAAAAAAATACTAGAAAATAAGGGTAGCAGAATTGCGTTTATTTTAATGGAAATATTGTTATAAAAAATGGGAATAAAATTGAGGTTAATAATATAAAAATTTCAGGAGGAATAGAAAATGAAAAAATCAATTATTTTATTATTAGCTGTATTCACTGTAACATCAAGCCTAACTTTTGCCCACAGAGGAAGAACAGACAGCAAGGGTTGCCACACAAACAGAAAAACTGGGGAATATCACTGTCATAGAAAAAAGAAATGAAATTTAAAATAGTACTTGACAATTTATAAATTATTATAATTAGATATCTATAAATACAGGAGGATATTTTTATGAAACAGGAACACAAAGACTATAAAGTAATAGACATCATTAATAAATTTAATATAATTATCAATTATGGCTCAAATGATGGAGCTTTTGAGGGACAAGAAGTCAGAATTTCTACAATGGGAGCTGAAATTTTTGATTTAGATGAAAAATCACTTGGGAATATTGAAATCATAAAAGATGAATTGGAAATTGATAAGGTGTATGAAAATTTCTCTATCTGTAAAAAAATAATCATTAATGAAATTAATCCTTTTCAGCCTATCTCTCTCGTGAAAAAAGAAAGAAAAGCTGTAGAACTAAATGTCGAAGAGAAAGACTTTTCAAATATAAAATATTTAGATAAATCTCCTATAAAAAAAGGTGATAGTGTAAAAATTTTAGAATAACTATTGACATTTTTTAAATTTTATATTATACTTAATGCAAGAGATCACTTTGTCCTTGATGTTTCAAGATTGTTCTTGATCCTCGGACTGTCAAAATCTTGCTAGTATATAGCGAGATTTTTTTTTACAGGAGGATTTTATGGCTTATGACAAACCTTTTTTAACCTATGATCAACAGATAAATAAACTTTTAAATGAACACAATATCGCATGCAGTAATGATACGAGAATAGATAAAACTTTACTTGAAAGTCTTTCTTATTATGATTTAGTAAATGGTTATCAAGACTGTTTTACAAATAATCAAAATTTTAAAAATATATCGTTAGTTGACTTATTTTATTTCAAAATATTTGATAGGAATTTCCAAAATATACTTTTTAAATATAGTGTGTATGCTGAAAATTCTTTTAAAACAAAATTAGCATATGTTTTATGTGAAAACTATGACGTACGTATGAATGATTATTTAAATATAAATAATTTTTCTTATTCAAGGAGAAATAGACCAAAATTAAATTCTGTTTTAAGAAACATAACAAATGTAGCTTCACACACTAATGATGAACCAACAAAGCATTACAGAAAGAATCATAATCACATACCAGCATGGATATTATTTAAAAATGTTAGTTTTAATGATTGTATTAATTTGCACACTTTTTTAGAAAGTAATATAAAATTGAATTTCATTAAAAGATTTTTTGAAATATCAACTTTTACCGATGATGATTATTTCAGAATGTTTAAAAGTTTTATTAACATCATTAGAAAATTTAGAAATAAAATTGCACATAATGCAAAATTTATAACCTATAGAATAGAATCAAAATACGAGTTAATCCAAAATAAAGTTTTTGTATTAAATCCTTATAATTTAATGAAAGGAAGTGATTTTAATACTAAAGTAGGAAGAAATGATATTTTTTCAATGATAATATCACTGTGCGTAATTTTAGATAATCCATTTCTAGTTAGAACAATGTTATATGAAATTAAAGCAGCTTTAAATATTCCTTTTCAAAATCTAAATGTGGATATTATTACTGAATACATAAAAATAACAAAACTTCCAACTGATTTAATTGACAGGATTGATAATATTAATTTTAAAAATATTCTTGAAAAACATTTAGAAAAATGGAACGATGAGAATAATTAATTGGTAATTTATTAAAATTAAAATATAAAAATAGTCCCTACGGCAATAGGGACTAAGCAATGTGATATACTCACAAACACCAATAGAAGT
>ERZ773073.591-NODE-591-length-18618-cov-20.377687_pt1 | contig 18618 bp, 14 predicted proteins | sample MGYA00580616_ERZ773073 | MGnify/ENA primary metagenome ERZ773073 (study PRJEB29015, sample SAMEA2737960) | human oral metagenome | biome: human oral; feature: human-associated habitat; material: dental | place: China | collected 2131 ...
TAGATCGCTATCCTAAATTATTAGAACGTCGTTTAGAACTTGTTGAAAAATATAATAAAGGTTTTGAAGGCAGCAGAGTAATACCTTTAGTTCATAACACAAAAGACCATAAAAGTTCGAACCATCTGTACATTACACATGTAGAAGGTGCGACATTTGAGCAACGTGGGGAAATTATTACGAAAATGGCAGAACGTGGAATTAGTTGTAATGTTCACTACAAACCATTACCACTTCTTACAGCTTATAAAAATTTAGGTTTTGACATGAATAATTATCCAAATGCTTATTCATATTATGTTAACGAAGTGACATTACCATTGCATACATGTCTTAGTGATGAGGATATAGAAGTTATTGTAGAAAACTTTAAAGAAGTAATAGCGGAGGTAGTAGGTGAGTAGAGCTACTACAAAAAATAGTTGATAAAGAGAAGATTTACACAAGGAGAAAAAATGTTGACTAGAGAATTGATAAGTATAATAGTCCCAGTCTATAACGTTGAGAAATATTTAAAAAAATGTATTGATTCGATAGTAAATCAAACATACAAAAATTTAGAAATAATTTTGGTAGATGATGGTGCCACAGATAGAAGCGGAGAAATCTGTGATGAACTGGCGAAACTAGATAATAGAATAAAAGTCTATCATAAAGAAAATGGAGGTTTGTCAGATGCGAGGAACTATGGAGTAGAGAGGGCGACAGGTGATTATATTGGCTTTGTAGATAGCGATGATTATATAGATGCAGAAATGTATGAAAAGTTATATGAAGCTATAACAAAAGAAGATGCCGATGTTGCAGAATGCAATTTCAATTTTATTTATCCAAATAGAGCTGTAAAATATACAAACGAAAAATACTATTTAGTATTAGACAGAAGTAACTATGTGGAAGAATATATTAACATGGATAAATTATTTGGCTCTGCCTGTACAAAGTTAATGAAAAAAGAACTAGCAAGAAAACTTCACTTTCCTAAGGGCAAACTATACGAAGATGGGTTTTATTCACTAGATTTGATGAAAGTAGGTAGACGCTTTGTTATACTCGATGCACCTTTTTATAATTATGTAATGAGAGAAGGTAGCATAACTAATTCGAGATTTAATGAAAAAAATTTAGATTTACTAGAGATAACAGATAATATCTATGATTATGTTGCTGTAAATTATCCTAGCCTAAAAAAAGCCGCTGCTAGACGTAAGATGTATTCGTATTTTAATATTTTAGATTTAATAATTTTGAGTACTGATTATCGAAATAAAGAATATTTTATAAAAATAAAAAAATATTTTCAAAGAAATGCTATAAAGTTATTAACGAACGAGAAAATATCTATAAAAAGAAAAATAAGGTTATTAATAATGTTGATGAACATGAATATTTATAAGAAAGTATTAAAGAAACATCATAATAATATAACGAGGAAATGATATATGAAATCTGAAGGAGAGTTATATATTTTAAATACACAATATCAACTTTTAATAACATTATTAAAAGTTGACAAATGGGGGAAAGACTCTATTGTCGTTGTGAATAGATTGTTAGATCAACATACTGAAGAAATACTAAATAAAGAGAATATTGTAAATAACATTATATATATAAATGAGAGTATTTTTTCTTTGAAGGAGGGATCGGTAAGCAAAAGAAGAAAACTTAAATTAATGCTTAAAAAATTTAGGGAAATAAATATTTTTATTGATCATTTCACTATAGGGGCATATTTAAATAAGTATAAAATACCATATCACGTCATAGAGGACGGGTATAATTTCTTTTCATATGATTACAAAGATTTTAGAGATAAAGTATTTAAAAAAAAAGCACATATTCAAGACTATAAGGAATTTATAAAACATATATTGTTTTGTAAGAAAAACAAACCAGGTTTTGGTAAATATTGTCAATCAATAGAAGTGAACGATATATCAGTAGTACCAAAAGATAAAAGATATCATAAGTTTAAAGAAGTACCAAGAAAAGAATTATTTCATAATATAAGTGAAGAGAGAAAACAATTAATATTAAGGGTTTTTGATGTAGAAGAACTATCTGAAGTAGAAGATAAGTCAGTACTGATTTTAACACAACCACTCAGTATAGATGGCCTTATGAACAGTGATGATAAACAATATGGATTTTATAAAAAGATTTGTGATAAATATTTATCGGAAGGATATAAGGTATATTTAAAACCACATCCAAGAGATAGCGTTACATATGAAAATATAAATAAAGTAAAAATAATTTCCCAAAGTGTACCTATGGAACTAATTGAAATGGTAAGTAATGTGAAATTTGAAAAAATAGTAACACACTCTTCGACGGCTATAAACTTTTTAGAGTGTGGGAAAGAAAAAGAAATATTTTTTGATTTTAATACGAGAGTATATAATGAGCAATTATTAGAAAAATATAATATAAATAAGGATGAAATATAATGAAGAAGAACAAACTACTAAGTTCTAGTTTGGCTTATACAATAGGTAATTTGTTGATCCAGGGATTGAGTTTCATAACGTTGCCAATATATACAAGAGTAATGACGCAAGAAGATTATGGTAATTATAACTTATACGGTTCGTGGGTTGGAATATTTTCAATATTTATTGGACTTCAAATTACAGGAAGTTTCAGTATAGCAAAAATAAAATATGAGAAGAATTTTAAAGAATATATTGCAACAAGTACTAGTATAGCAACAATATTTTTTATATTATTTTCTACAGTATGCTTGCTACTTAGTTCATATTTAGAAAAATTATTAGGATTTTCAACAGGAATATTACTATTTATTTTAATCCAAGGATACTTTAGTCATTTACAGGGAAGTTTATCACAATATTATATTCAAACTCAAGAAACTAAAAAGCAACTAATATTATCATTTTTTATGTCGTTTGGTAATGTTGTATTATCACTGTTGTTTTTATTTACATTAAAAAATGATTTTCTAGCTAGAATATTAGGAGGGATAATACCAGGGATAGTTGTAGGTGTAATTTTCTTAATATTTATTTATAAAAATAGTAGTGTGATATTAGACAAGATATATGTTAGATTCATATTAATGACATCAATTCCTTTAGTATTCCATATTCTAGGACACAACTTGCTAAGTCAATTAGACAGGATAATGATAGGAAGTTACATGACTGCCAAAGAAGTTGCGATATACAGTTTCGGATATTCACTAGGAAGTATAGTGTCGATAGCGTTAATGAGTATGAATACAGCATGGATTCCATGGTTTTTTGAAGAAAAGAAAAAAGGAAATGTTGATTTGATTAATAAATATAAGGAAAGATATCTGTTAATAGGAGTATTTTTAACAGTAGGATTCTTGTCAGTTTTTCCGGAATTAGTTTCGATAATGGGTAGTGCAGATTATAAGAGTAGTAGAGATTTTGTGGTGTTAATAGTGGTAAGTTGTTTTATAGTATTTTTATATACTTTCCCAGTTAATATTCAATTTTATCATGAAAATACGAAATTTATCCCAATAGGAACTCTTTTAGCCGCAGGTATAAACTATATATTAAACTATATATTAATCCCCAAAAATGGTATATATGGTGCAGCAATAGCTACAGTAGTTTCATATATATTATTATTAGTTTTTCATCATTCAATAGCTAAAATAAAATATAAATACAATGAAATAAGTTTTATCCAATATATAATTCTTACAGTGGTAGTAAGTATCTATGGTCTGTTTGCAAATATATTTGTAGACAACATACTAATAAGATGGGGAGGATGTTTTGTTGTATTTATAGCACTAATTTTATACTATAAGGAAGATGTAGAAGAGTTAATAAAAAAAGTGAAAATTAGGAGATAACAATGGTATACATAATAGCGGAAATAGGATGTAATCATAATGGAGATTTTAATCTAGCGAAAAAAATGGTTGATGTTGCAATTGAATGTGGAGTAGATGCCGTTAAATTTCAAACATTTAAGGCAGATTTATTAATATCTAAGTATGCACCAAAAGCAGAATATCAAAAGAAAACAACGGGAACAGAAGATAGTCAACTTGAGATGACAAGAAGACTAGAACTTAGTTTTGAAGAATATTTAGAGCTTAGAGATTATTGCTTAGAAAAAGGAGTAGATGTATTTTCTACACCGTTTGATGAAGAGTCACTAGATTTTTTAATTAGTACAGATATGCCAGTATATAAAGTACCGTCGGGAGAAATTACAAATTTACCGTACTTAGAAAAAATAGGAAAACAAAATAAAAAAGTAATCTTATCAACGGGAATGGCAACTTTAAAAGAGATACATGCTGCAGTAAAAATATTAGAAGATAACGGAACAAAGGATATTTCAATTTTACATTGTACTACAGAGTATCCAACAAAATACCCAGACTTAAATCTAAATGTCATTACAACATTAAAAAAAGAATTTCCAAATCAAAAAATAGGATATTCAGATCACAGTATTGGATATGAAGTACCGATAGCGGCAGCGACTTTAGGAGCAGGAATTATAGAGAAGCATTTCACATTAGATAATGATATGTCAGGTCCAGATCATAAGGCTAGTGCGACTCCGGATATATTAGAAAGATTAGTAAAAGGTATAAGAATAGTTGAAATGTCACTTGGAAAATATAAAAAAGAGCCAGTAGAGGCTGAAATAAAAAATAAAATAGTGGCAAGAAAATCAATAATAGCAAAAAAAGTTATAAAAAAAGGAGAAGTATTTACAGAAGAGAATATCACAACAAAGCGTCCAGGAAATGGAATAAGCCCAATGAATTGGTATGATATTCTAGGGGAAGTTAGTGAATATGACTTTGAGGAAGATATGTTAATAAAACATAGTGGATTTAAAAATCAAGAGTAAGAGGTAAAATAAATGAAAAATGTATGTGTAGTAACTGGTTCACGAGCCGAATATGGAATAATGAGATCGTTACTTTTAAAACTAAATAAAGAACAAAGTATAAAACTTGATGTAGTAGTTACTGCCATGCATTTAGAAGAGAAGTATGGTAATACATATAAACAGATAGAAGAAGATGAATTAAGGATAATAAGAAAAATCCCATTAAATTTAGAAAGTACATCAAAAAAATGCGTAAGTAGATCTTTAGCGTTATTAACAACAGGATTATCAGAGTTATTTGAAGAGATTAATTACGATTTAATTATTATACTTGGGGATAGATATGAAATGCTACCAGTTGTAAATGTAGCATTAATATATAATATACCAATATGTCACTTACATGGTGGAGAAAAAACATTAGGTAACTTTGATGAATCAATTAGACACGCGATAACAAAGATGAGTCACCTGCATTTGGTAGCTAGTGAGGAATTTAAAAATAGAGTAATACAACTAGGAGAAGAAGAGCATAATGTACATAATATAGGTGCTATGGGTGTAGAAAATGTAATGAAACAGGATTTTCTAACTAGGAAGGAATTAGAAGACACTTTAGGAATCAAGTTAGAAGAAGAGTATTCTGTAGTACTATTTCATCCGGTAACCCTAGAAGATGGAGGTGCGTTAAAGCAAATTCAAACACTTTTAGAAGTATTAACAGAACAGAATAAGCAAGTAATATTTATAGGATCAAACTCAGATACTGATTCAGATAAGATAATGAGCGCGATAGAGGAATACATAGAAAAAAATAGTAATGCAAAAATGTTTATTTCCTTAAAACCGAGGGAATATCATTCATTGGTGAAATATTCGAAAGGATTAGTAGGGAATTCATCTTCAGGTTTAATAGAAATTCCATCGTTAAAAGTTCCAACACTAAATATTGGGAATAGACAATTAGGAAGATTACGAGGGCCAAGTGTAGTAGATGTAGATACGACAAAAGAAAGTATACAAAAAGGACTAAAAGAATTATCAAATATAAGAGATTTCTATAATCCATATGAACAAGAAAATTCAATAGAAAAAGCCAAAGTAGCAATATTAGATTATTTATCTAAAGATAAGAGTATAATTAAAGAATTTAATGATATGATGGAGGGGAGATAATGAAGCAAAGAGTAGCATTTATAGGAGCAGGAAGCCATTCAGATGCAGTAAAACCCCATTTAGATATATATAACTATGAATTTGTAGGATATTTTGATGATAAGGATATCGAAGAATATAAAGGATATCCAATACTAGGAAAAACAAACGATGTATTAAAATGTCTTCATGAGAAAAAAATAGATAAAGTCTTTATAACAATAGGTGATAATGAAAAAAGAAAAGAATTGTTTGACTTAGTAAATGAAAAATATCCAGATGCATTTATAAACATAGTAAGTAGAGAAGCAACTATACTGACAGACTCAAGCATAAAAGGAAAAGGAATATTCATAAGTAGGTGTTTTATAGGATCTGAAGTAGAAATTTATGATAATTCAATAGTAAATACGGGAGCAATAGTAGAACATCATACAGTAATAGCCCCACATTGTAATATTACCCCAGGAGCGATACTTAATTTTTGTAAATTGGGAGAAGGAGTCTATGTGGGGAGTGGTAGCACAATAATACAATTAGTAGAAATAGCACCATATACAATAATAGGAGCAGGAGCTACAGTAGTAAAAACAATAAAAGAAAGTGGAACCTATGTAGGAGTACCTGCGAGAAGAATCAAATAAGGAGATAAGAAATGAGAGCAGTATGTTTAATACCAGCGCGAAGTGGATCAAAAGGATTAAAAAATAAAAACATGTTATTTTTCGATGGTAAACCATTAATATTCCATACAATAGATGCCGCAATAGAATCAGGATGCTTTGCCAAAGAAGATATATATGTAAGTTCAGATTCACAACTATACTTAGATATATGTAAAACAAGAGGAATAAGTACAATACTTAGAGATCCAGAGTTATCAAAAGATACGACACCGTCAAACGCAGTAGGACTAGATTTTCTAAGTAGATTTGATGAAGATGTAGTATATGTATTACTACAATTAACATCACCATTAAGGAGTGCAAAACAGATTCAAGAAGCGATGAAACTATTTGAAGAATCAAGAGGAGAAGGTGTAGAGAATGTAGTAAGCTATGTAGAATTAGATAAATCTCCAAGGTTATTTACAAGCTTAGATGATAACAATTATATCCAAGAAAGTTTTGCGGCGGATAGAGGATATAGAAGACAAGATGAGAAAAAACTATATAGAACGAATGGAGCTATATACATAACTACTAAAAATTTCTACGAAAAAAATATAAGCTACTTAACACCTAAAACAAAAGCTTACTTAATGGATAAAGAAAGTTCATATGATATTGATGATAGAAGTGACTTTATAGGAGCGATAGGAAGTAGATATTTTAACTACGAATTAAGAGAACAAAGAAATAAGAATTTTTATAAAGAAAAATATAAAGAATTTAGAGATACAGATTTAAAAGAGAATATAATATTTGGTGATTCAAGGCTAGCTAATTTAAAATTAGAGGGATATAGTAATTTAAGTTTAGGTGGGGTAACTTTAGCAACTTTATTAGAAAATATAGAGCAGTATAATGACGTGAAAATTAAAAGGTTATTAGTATCATTAGGGATAAATGATATAATATCAAATTACAATAGAGAAGTAATAAAAGAGAATTATAAAAAATTATTATTAGAGACAAATAAAAGAAATATAGAATTAACTCTAACAACAATTGGATATGCATTATTTAGAGATAGTGTGGACAATGAAATAGTGAGAGAGTTAAATGAATGGTTAAAAGACTTTACAGAAGAAAATAAAATAAGATTAATTGAAATAAATAAAGATCTTTCTAAAGATTATCATTTGAAATATGAATATACAAATGATGGACTACATTATAATGAAGAGGGAAATAAAATGTTGTTTAAACATATTAAGGAGATGGTTATAAAGTAATGAGGAGTTTATTGAGTAAGGAAAAACTTATAGAATTGTTTTTCAAGTATCCAGTAGCATATTATTCTATATTTTTCTTGTATGCAACAAGATCACAATTTTACATGATAAACAATATATCGATTTACGATTCAATTATTCATAATTTGTTAATTTTTTGGGGAATGATGATAATTTTTTATTATGTAGTTTTTAATAAAAAGGTGTTTGACAGCAATAAAAAATTTGTTTTTTTATGGATAATATCCAGTGTAATGACTATTGGTGTGAATATTTATCAAATCCGCTTTGATTCTATACGATCATCAATATTAACAATTATTGTTATTTTAACTTTTTTACCTGCATATAGCACACTCAAAGGGAAGTACGACAATAGTAGAATATTTAAGTTAGTATTTTATCCAACTATTTGTTTTAAGTTTATAAATAGTTTGATTTCTTTAACTATGTATTTTTTAAATATTAGTATTTTTGTAATATCTGACCTATCTAATCTTTATACATATGGGATTCGGTATGTTTCTATAGGTAATAATGCGTATAATCTACTTCTTTATGGAAATTTTTTCAGCCCAAACAAAGAAGTGATGCAAGCAGTACCGTTAATGATCATAGCAAGTTATATAGTATTTAATAAAAAAATATGGATAAATAAATTAGAGAAAATTATGTTAATTATATTTATGATTGTTGAATTTATTGTTATTTCATTATGCAATTCAAGAGGAGCTTTGTATTCGATAATTATAGTTTTTATAATGTATTTATTTTTACTATTGTTTAAAAAAAATAGGGGTGAGAAGTGTGTAACAACTAAAAACATAATAATGTTGATAATTGCTATATGTGTAATATTATTAGGATATAGCGGAGTGAAAAAAACGGCTGCTATAGTGGTAAGTAAGGTTAATTATACTAGATATATATATGATTATAATAATGGAAATATACTGAAGCTTAATGAAGAAGAGGTTAGAAATAAGTATAAATATCAAAAATATATAGGAAAGATATTTGAATATAATCCAGTAGGAATTAAAGATGAAACAGGTTATGAGTTAAAAGAAAAAATTCTAATAGGAAAAGAGGATTCAGGCGATGAATTAGGGAATGGTAGAATTTCTATATGGAAGGAAACCCTTAAATTATATATGAAAAAACCTTTCTTAGGTATAGGCCAAGGTATGAATACTGAATTTGCTAGTAAATTTAATCTTAGTGATTTTCCTATACTAAATAAAGGTGTAGCTGTACATAATAGCTATTTAGCTTTACTATTATATCAGGGAATTACGGGGTTATTGATTGTGTTAATATGGCTATTTAGATTACTTATTAAATTTATAAAATTTGAAGTAAAATATAATCGTATTGATTTTTCTATAATGCATATAAATTTATATTTTATACTAATTGTATCATTATTTTTAGATGTAATATTTATTCGAGATGAATTTACACAGCTAATGATGCTATTTACTATAGGGTATTTAACATATATAAAGGAGAATCTATATGAATGAAAAGATAAGTATAATAGTCCCAGTCTATAATGTTGAGAAATATTTAAAAAAATGTATTGATTCGATAGTAAATCAAACATACAAAAATTTAGAAATAATTTTGGTAGATGATGGCGCTACAGATAGAAGCGGAGAAATCTGTGACGAACTAGCGAAACTAGATAATAGAATAAAAGTTTATCATAAAAAAAACGGCGGTTTATCAGATGCGAGGAACTACGGAGTGGAGAGAGCAACTGGTAGTTATGTAGGATTTGTGGATAGTGATGATTATATAGATGCAGAAATGTATGAAAAGTTATATGAGGCTATAACAAAAGAAGATGCCGATGTTGCAGAGTGTAGTTTTAAAATTATCTATCCAGATAGAGTAGAGTTATTTAATGATGAAGAATACTATAATGTTTTAGGAGAACAGGAGTATTTAGAAGAGTATTTAAAATTAAAAAAAATATTTGGCTCAGTATGGACAAAATTAATAAAGAGTACAATTGCTAAAAAAATAGAATTTCCTGTTGGGAAATTATATGAAGATACTTATTATGCTTATGATTTGATTGATATTGTTGATAAGTATGTTATAATGGACAATCCATATTATAACTATTTAATGAGAGAAAACAGCATAACAAATGCAAAGTTTAATCCTAGAATATTCGATCTTATAGAGATAGTAGAGAAATTTCACGTAAATGTTTATCGAAATTATCCTAGTTTGAAAGAAGCAGCGGATTGCCGTAAAATGTACGCATATTTTTCAGTTTTAAATAGTATATTATTAGAAGAAAATTTCAAAAATAATACTTTTTATCTACAGATAATAAATTATTTTAAAGAGAATTACAAGAAGTTATTAAAAAATAAATATATAACTCGTAACAGAAAACTTAGTATAATATTAATCAAGCTTAATATAAATATATATAGGAAAGTGTTATTGAGATATAAAAATACTTTAGCAGGAAATTAGGTGGATTTAATGAATAATGAATTAATAAGTATAATAGTTCCAGTATATAAAGTGGAGAAGTATTTAGAAAAGTGTGTAAAATCCATTCTAAAGCAAACGTATACGAATTTAGAAATTATTTTGGTAGATGACGGTTCTCCGGACAAGTGCGGGCAACTATGTGATGAACTTGCTAAAGAAGATGATAGAATAAAAGTTTACCATAAAGAGAATGGTGGATTATCAGATGCACGTAATTATGGGGTTGAAAGAGCAAATGGTGAATATATAGGCTTTGTAGATAGTGATGATTATATTCATGAAAGCATGTACGAAAAATTATATGAAGCTATAAAAAAATCAGGGACACTGATTGTAGAATGTGGTTTGACAAGAGTTTATAAAAATACATTAAGACCACACTATGAAGGGGAAGATTATTTCTTAATTTTAGACAAACAGGGATATTTAAAAGAGTATTTAGAAAATAGACGATTATATGGATCGGCGTGGTGTAAGCTAATTCATAGGGATTTAGCAAAGAAAATAAAATTCCCGATTGGAAAGATTTACGAGGATGCTTTTTATACTCTAGAGTTACTAAATAATGTAGATAAATATACTCTTATAAGCGGAAATTACTATTATTACTATATAAGAGAGAATAGTATAACTACACGACCGTTTAGTTCAAAAGATATGGACTATATAGAGATAATGGAGAAAATATGTAACTATACCTTATCTAATTTTCCGATATATAGAGAGCAATTATTAGTTAGATTAACGTTTGCTTATATATCTATATTTAATCAGTTAATAGTGACAGATAATTATAAAAAGAAAAACGAGTATAAAATATTAAGGGAGAAACTGAAAGATATTCGTTTCAAAATTATAACTAATAAAAAGGCACCTAAAAACCTAAAGATAGCTGTTTTGTTATTAAGTATTAATGAAAGGTTATACAAATTTATATTATCTAAATATAAGAAGTATGAGAGTAACGATTAATTTATAAAGGGTGAAAGTAATGAAAAGAGTATTAATAGTTATTCCTTCGTATTCTAAAGGCGGGGGAGCAGAGAAAATTCTTTCTAATATTTTGAACAATGGTGATTTTTCTGAATACCAGATAGATATAGTAGAAATTGATAGGGGGAGCAAAGGGTTTGAAAGACTCCCAAAAGGTATTTCTGTAATAAAAAATTATAATAACGAAAAATATCCACGTATAGTGCGTCTTATATTAGAGCAGATAGGAAAAAGATTTCTAAATGTATTGAGAAGATATCTAGTTAAGAACGATAATTATGATATTGAAATTATGTTTGAGGTTATGTATCCTGACATTCCATTTTCAAAAAGAAATATAAAAAAGATATATTGGGTTCATGGGAGTATAGAGGATTTTTCTAATACTTGGCGTAGAGATAGATTTAAACAGCATTTTTCAGATGCAACAAAAATCGTAGCAATTTCAAATAAAACGGAGCAATCCATAGTAGATTTATATCCTGAACAACGAGGAAAAATAAGCCGAATATATAATGGTTATGATTTTGATGATATATTAAATAAATCTAGAGAAAAAATGGATGTTAATATTTATGAAAACTCTATCTGTTCGATAGGGAGAATAGAACTAAAAAAAGGTTCAGATAGAACGCTAGAATTAATTAGAATGTTACATGAAAAAGGCCATAAATATCATATGTATTATATTGGATCGGGGGAATTGGAGGAAACTCTGAAATTAAGAGTGGAACAATATAATTTGTCAGAATATGTTCATTTTTTAGGCTATCAAGTGAATCCATATAAATATCTAAAAAATATGAAATGTCTTGTTTCGATGTCGAAACAGGAAGGTTTTCCAGGAGTATATGTAGAGGCGTTATCATTAAATGTGCCTTTTGTTTCAACTGATGTAGGAGGGGCAGAAGAACTTTCACAAGGTGGAAAGTTTGGAAAAATAATTTATAATGATGAACAAGCGATAAAAGAAATAATAGGGTATGTTGAACAAACTCAAAGATGTGAAGAAGAGGTAACAGAATTTCTTAAAAAATTATCTTTAGAAAAACAGATTCAAGAGTTTAAAAAATTATTGAATAAGTAAAAGAGGTAAAAAAATATAGATAGTTTTGAAAAATATAATAAATTCATATTTTGTGGTTTATGACGTAAAGAGTCTATTCCTGATGAATCTATCTTTCTTTTTCATAGCTTCATGGCATTTTTAAGCAGTTTCGAAGATACTCCGTTGGGTGTAGCTGGATATTTTTCTCTTTCATACATATCAACACATTTTATTTTAAATTCATAACTACGACTCATAATAATACCCCTTTTCAGGGGTATTATAGCAGCCTTAAAAGAGAGATAAGGAATTGTAACTTATCTCTCTTTTAATTGTAATTAACTTGTAACGAAGTATATATAGGAAAGGTGGTATAATATAAGATGCATTGATAGAGAAAAAGTAATAGTTAGAGTAGGAGATAGAACAATTATGAGAAAGCATATGAAATTAGGAATAGGAGTGCTAGCGGTTTTAGCTACACCGTTTGCGATAGGAGAAGTTTCTGGGAATGAAGCTCAAGCAGAATATAAAGGACAATTATTTTATCATTCAAACACATTAGCGAACTGGTGGCATAGTGATGGTCAAGATTGGTATTTCTTCAAAGATGGAAGAAAATATACGGGGTATGGAAAAGATAACTCGGGAACACGTTACTTTGTAAACGGTAATTATGCAAACTGGTGGTATAATGATGGAAGTGACTGGTATTTCTTCAAAGATGGGAGAAAATATACAGGTTGGAGTAAAGACAATGCGGGAGAGCATTACTATGTAAATGGTAAATACGCCAACGGTCGTTATAACGGTAAAAACTATGTGAATGGGAAAGAAGAAAGTAAAAAAGATGGATATGTAAATAACCTATTTTATAGTAACAATCAATTGGCGAATTGGTGGTATGATGATGGCCAAGATTGGTATTTTTTCAAAGATGGAAGAAAATATACAGGTTGGGGTAAAGACAATGCGGGAGAGCATTACTATGTAAATGGAAAATATGCAAACTGGTGGTATGATGACGGTCAAGATTGGTATTTCTTCCAAAATGGGAAGAAATTAACAGGGTATGCCAAAGATAGCTCAGGAATGCATTATTTTGTAAATGGAAAATATGCAAACTGGTGGTATGATGATGGTCAAGATTGGTATTTCTTCCAAAATGGGAAGAAACACAATGGTATAGGAAGAGATAGTTCAGGAGAAAAATATTTTGTAAATGGTAAGTATGCCAACGGACAATACAATGGTAGGAATTATGTAGATGGTAAAGAGATGAAGGTTAATGCCTACTCTGGTTACTATAAAGTAGTGTCACTATATATTCCAGTATATGATGCTAGTGGAAATATTTTATCACATGTATCTAAAGATACAATTCTATTTAAAGATAATAGAGTTAGTGTGGGGGGAAGAATTCCAGTTCAAGTAGCAGGATTAACAGGATATGTAAATCCATCACAAGTTCAAGCGGTAAATTCTAGCACTACATTTATTCCAGATTATGTTAGTGATGGTAAATATGTCTACCATAGATATTCGAAGTACAGTAAAGTGATGGTTGCGCGTCATCATCAAGATATGGTAGTAGGAAAATCTTATTATTCAGCGGATGGAATTAATTTTGGAACTTTCAAATTAGATCATCCATTCCAATTCAGCAATTTAAAATCAAAAACAAATTATACAGCAGCAGATTTAGATAGATTGTATAGCTTAATGGGAGCTAGCGACAGTAGATTAGCTGGGAAAGGAGCTACATTCAAAGCTGCTGAAGAAAAATATGGTGTTAATGCATTGTACTTAGTTGCGCATAGTGCTTTAGAAAGTGCGTGGGGAAGAAGTAAGATTGCTAGAGATAAAAATAATTTCTTTGGTATTTCAGCTTATGATAACAATCCATATAATGCTGCTACTAAGTTTGATGATGTTGATGCTGGTATTTTAGGTGCAGCACGTTGGATTAATGAAAAGTATTTATCAAAATCAACATATCCTGCTCGTGGAGCTTATCTTGGAAATAAAGCTGGAGGAATGAACGTTAACTATGCAACAGCACCGTATTGGGGAGAATCAATAGCTAGTATAATGTTCGTGGCTAATGAAAAATTAGGTAGAAAAGATAGATAATACAGGTTTAGCTAGATTATGTTTAATCTAGCTTGCTTTTTGATGAGGTGAAAAGAATGTTAGTATCGGTAGTAGTCGGTCTTCTGAATGAAGAAAAATTTCTTCCTAGATTGATAGAAGATTTTAAAAATCAAACTTATCCCCATAATAAAATAGAGTTAATATTTATTGATGGAATGTCGAAGGACACTAGTTGGCAGATATTAGAGGATTTTAAACAAAGTAATCATGATTTTTATAATGTAGTTCTATTGAAAAATCCTAAGGTTATTTTATCTGCGGGAATGAATGTTGGTATAAAAGCAGCAAATGGTGAGTGTATTTTAAAGGTAGATTGTCATTCACATATTACAGATAACTTCATAGAAAATAATGTAAAAGTTATAGAAGAAGGAGAGTATGTGTGTGGAGGGCCTAGACCTAATATTATAGAAAATGAGGATAATTTTAGCAAAACATTACTTTTAGTCGAAGAAAATATGTTTGGTAGTGGAATAGCTAATTATAGAAAAGAAACTTCTAGAAAGTATGTAAATTCTGTTTTTCAGGGAATGTATAGAAAAGAAGTTTTTGAAAAAGTAGGATTATTAGATGAGAAGGTTGGGCGTGTAGAAGACAATGAACTGCACTACCGTATAAGAAAAAATGGGTATAAAATACGATATAACAATAATATAGTATCTTATCAATATACCCGACCAACAATAAAGAGAATGTTGAAGCAAAAATACTCTAATGGTTATTGGATAGGGAAAGTTAGTCATGTCTATCCAAAAGCTTTTTCGATTTTTCATTTTATTCCATTAATTTTCGTATTGGCAATTATTTTTAGCTTAATAGTGATTCCTATTACTAAACTGTTTATATTATTATTAAGTGGAGCATATTTATTATTTACTTTCATAATTACATTAATAACGATTATAAATAATAATAAGTTTAATATTACTTTATTATTGATGCCGATATTATTGTTCTTGATTCATGTATGTTATGGTATGGGAACATTAGTTGGATTAATGAAGGGGTTCGAGTGGAAGAAAATATATTATAAATAATAATAAAAAGAGAGATAAGGAATTGTAACTTATCTCTCTTTTAATTGTAATTAACTTGTAACGAAGTATATATAGGAAAGGTGGTATAATATAAGATGCATTGATAGAGAAAAAGTAATAGTTAGAGTAGGAGATAGAACAATTATGAGAAAGCATATGAAATTAGGAATAGGAGTGCTAGCGGTTTTAGCTACACCGTTTGCGATAGGAGAAGTTTCTGGGAATGAAGCTCAAGCAGAATATAAAGGACAATTATTTTATCATTCAAACACATTAGCGAACTGGTGGCATAGTGATGGTCAAGATTGGTATTTCTTCAAAGATGGAAGAAAATATACGGGGTATGGAAAAGATAACTCGGGAACACGTTACTTTGTAAACGGTAATTATGCAAACTGGTGGTATAATGATGGAAGTGACTGGTATTTCTTCAAAGATGGGAGAAAATATACAGGTTGGAGTAAAGACAATGCGGGAGAGCATTACTATGTAAATGGTAAATACGCCAACGGTCGTTATAACGGTAAAAACTATGTGAATGGGAAAGAAGAAAGTAAAAAAGATGGATATGTAAATAACCTATTTTATAGTAACAATCAATTGGCGAATTGGTGGTATGATGATGGCCAAGATTGGTATTTTTTCAAAGATGGAAGAAAATATACAGGTTGGGGTAAAGACAATGCGGGAGAGCATTACTATGTAAATGGAAAATATGCAAACTGGTGGTATGATGACGGTCAAGATTGGTATTTCTTCCAAAATGGGAAGAAATTAACAGGGTATGCCAAAGATAGCTCAGGAATGCATTATTTTGTAAATGGAAAATATGCAAACTGGTGGTATGATGATGGTCAAGATTGGTATTTCTTCCAAAATGGGAAGAAACACAATGGTATAGGAAGAGATAGTTCAGGAGAAAAATATTTTGTAAATGGTAAGTATGCCAACGGACAATACAATGGTAGGAATTATGTAGATGGTAAAGAGATGAAGGTTAATGCCTACTCTGGTTACTATAAAGTAGTGTCACTATATATTCCAGTATATGATGCTAGTGGAAATATTTTATCACATGTATCTAAAGATACAATTCTATTTAAAGATAATAGAGTTAGTGTGGGGGGAAGAATTCCAGTTCAAGTAGCAGGATTAACAGGATATGTAAATCCATCACAAGTTCAAGCGGTAAATTCTAGCACTACATTTATTCCAGATTATGTTAGTGATGGTAAATATGTCTACCATAGATATTCGAAGTACAGTAAAGTGATGGTTGCGCGTCATCATCAAGATATGGTAGTAGGAAAATCTTATTATTCAGCGGATGGAATTAATTTTGGAACTTTCAAATTAGATCATCCATTCCAATTCAGCAATTTAAAATCAAAAACAAATTATACAGCAGCAGATTTAGATAGATTGTATAGCTTAATGGGAGCTAGCGACAGTAGATTAGCTGGGAAAGGAGCTACATTCAAAGCTGCTGAAGAAAAATATGGTGTTAATGCATTGTACTTAGTTGCGCATAGTGCTTTAGAAAGTGCGTGGGGAAGAAGTAAGATTGCTAGAGATAAAAATAATTTCTTTGGTATTTCAGCTTATGATAACAATCCATATAATGCTGCTACTAAGTTTGATGATGTTGATGCTGGTATTTTAGGTGCAGCACGTTGGATTAATGAAAAGTATTTATCAAAATCAACATATCCTGCTCGTGGAGCTTATCTTGGAAATAAAGCTGGAGGAATGAACGTTAACTACGCAACAGCACCGTATTGGGGCGAATCAATAGCTAGTATAATGTTCGCGGCTAATGAAAAATTAGGTAGAAAAGATGGATAATACAAGTTTAGCTAGATTAGATTTAATCTAGCTTGCTTTTTGATGAGGTGAAGAGTATGTTAGTATCGGTGGTAGTGAGTGCATTTAATGAGGAGAAATATTTACCAGGACTAATAGATGATTTTAAAAAACAGACTTATCCACATAGTTTAATAGAAATAATACTTATAAATGCTATGTCTACGGATAGTAGTAAAAAAATTATGGAGACTTTCAGAGACAGTGATGAAGAGTTTTATAGTGTAAAAGTATTAGACAATCTTAAAAAAACACAACCAAGTGGATTTAACTTAGGAGTAAAAAATGCTTCTGGTGATGTTATTTTAAAAGTAGACGCACATTCAAAAATTTCAGAAAACTTCATAGAAAAAAATGTGGAAGTAATTCAGTCAGGGGAAGATATTTCTGGGGGTAGAAGACCTACTATAGTAGAAACTACAGATAATTTTTCAAGAACCTTACATTTAGTTGAAGAAAATATGTTCGGAAGTAGTATAGCCGATTATAGGAAATCTGAAGGTGCTAAATATGTTAACTCGATTTTCCACGGAATGTATAAAAGAGATGTTTTTGAAAAAGTAGGATTGCTAAATGAAAAATTAATTAGAACAGAAGACAATGAAATTCATTATAGAATTCGAAAACATGGTTATAAGATAAGATATACTCCTGAAATAGTATCTTATCAATATATCCGCCCAACACTAAAAAAAATGTTGAAGCAGAAGTATTCTAATGGTTATTGGATTGGTCTTACGTCCCATGTAGAGCGTAAATGCTTATCTATTTTCCATTTTGTCCCATTAGTTTTTGTTTTAGCAATTATTTTTAGTCTATTAATGATTCCTATTACAAAGGTATTTATATGGTTATTAAGTGGAGTATATTTATTATTTACGTTAATGATTATGTTGACGACAATTATAAATAATAAATTTAATTTCACATTATTATTAATACCGATATTATTGTTTTTAATTCATGTATGTTATGGTATGGGAACATTAGTTGGATTAATAAAAGGATTTGAGTGGAAGAAAACATATTATGAGTAATAATTAAAAGAGAGATAAGGAATTGTAACTTATCTCTCTTTTAATTGTAATTAACTTGTA
>ERZ773073.602-NODE-602-length-18419-cov-3.219179_pt1 | contig 18419 bp, 14 predicted proteins | sample MGYA00580616_ERZ773073 | MGnify/ENA primary metagenome ERZ773073 (study PRJEB29015, sample SAMEA2737960) | human oral metagenome | biome: human oral; feature: human-associated habitat; material: dental | place: China | collected 2131 ...
CGCCCTGGCGGTGAGGCCCACGTCGCCGGGGTGGTGACGCAACCACCCACCCACACGAACTCACGAAGTCTCTGAATCAGGGTACCTTTTGCCAGCCAGGACGTTCTTAGCGTATCGAGCTGGTTTGCTTTGCGTGTCCCTCTCGTACGCTCGCCCATCCGTTCATCTGAGATGCACGATGCCTCGGGCAGTAGGCCTATACTCGGACAAGAATGAGAAAGCACACGCGTAACGAGCCTGGGAGTCCCCCACCATGACCACAGACGACATCGCCGCCAGCGTGCTTGAGAGCATTGGTGGCATCACTAACCTTGTGTCGAATACGCTCTGTATGACGCGTCTTCGCTTGGCTGTGGCCAACCCCAACCTAGTCGACAAGGAGTCTCTCTCAGCCATACCCGACGTCCTCGGGACGGTGGGCAGGGGCGTCAACGGAATTGAGGTCGTTTTCAGTTCAAACGCTGTCGGTACCGTCTACGAGGCTCTCTGCAAGCTTACGGGTAAGGATCCGGATCATGAGGAAGATGCGACCGAAAGGCCAGGAAGGCAGGGTGGAAGCCTGAGAGTCCAAATTCTCGGCCCTGCGATGGACGAACAGCACGTAGCGACACGTCGTGCCTCGACGTATGAATCGAGCGATCCCGCAGCCGAGGGTGCGATAGAGACGAAGGACCTTCTCGCCCGCATGCTCAGGCTCAGTGAGGAGGATGATGAGCTGAACCTCGAGGTGCGGCCAGAATCAAAAGGTGCAGCTTTGACCCTGTCTACTCAAGAGCCCGTAGTTTCGAAGGAAGCCACGGGTTCCAGGCTCCTTGTCATCAATGGGCCCAACATCAACCTGCTCGGCATCCGCGAGCCTGACGTCTATGGCAAGACGAGCTTCTCGCAGCTGCTCGAGCTCTGCAAGCGGACTGCCAAAGAGGCGGGCTTTGTGGACTGCGTGTGCTTCCAGTCCAATCATGAGGGTGATCTCGTCGATGCCATCCAGGACGCCTATGGTAACTTCGACGGTATTGTCTTGAACCCCGCTGCCTACACCCATACCTCGGTGGCCCTGCTCGACGCGCTCAAGGCCGTCTCGATACCCGCCATCGAGGTGCATATCTCAAGGCTGGACGAGCGCGAGGACTTCAGGCAGACCTCTTATGTGCGCCAGGCCTGCCTGAAGACGATCAGCGGCTTAGGTATCGAGGGCTATGCCAAGGCCATTCGCGACATGGCGGCTCACCTCAAGATCGAGACCCCCGATAGGCAGGGGGCGAGCGTCGCGTCTGAGGAAGAACCCGGACATTCCTAAGCACCTCGGATAGCGGGGACGTTCAGTCCCTGTGACACCTCCAAATTGCCGACTCGCTCACAAGCACGTCGACGGCGATGTCATGCCCATCGATGGGCAGTGGGTTGCCACTGATCTGCAGCGCCCTCACCAGTCCCAGCTTCAGGCCACCGAAACCCACAAGGAAGTTGTCATAGTAGCCCGCCCCATAGCCGATGCGATATCCTCGCGCGTCGAACACGAGGCCTGGCACGAGACAGACGGCATCGCGCAGCTCCCCGACATCGACGACGGGCTCACCGAGCCATGCCGGAGGCTCCAGCGCACCACATGCGCCCGCCACCAGTCCGTCGAGCGTGCTGATCACGCGAAACTCCAAAGAGCTCTCTCCGCCCACATGACGCGGCAACGCCACCCTGCGACCATCCGCGAGGGTCCGCTTGATGACAGGCATGACATCGATCTCGCCCCTGCACGGGTAGTAGGCAAGAATAAGGGGAGCACTACGATACGCCTTAAATGAGCTGAGGTGACGCAGGATATCCGCATCCACCCGTCTCTTGTGTGAGGGGGTCATGCCATGCTGAACGGCAAGGTATCCATCCCTCAGGGCGCTCTTGCTGGCGTCCTCGCCGTAGGAACTCGCCACCGGTCCTCCCCTCCTCATCCGTCTGCCCACGATAGCGTAGCATGGGCTAGGACATAGATAGTCCTCAACCTGAGTTTCGGCCGTGCCATAGCACCACGCTACCCGCGCCGCCCGCCCCACGCACTGGGGTGGCAGACCCACAAGGCCCGAGGGGGCGACGTATGCGAGTTATGCGACCCCGATGGTCCCTACCCACAGGTCCGCCCTCCCTCGGTGCGCGCAGATGGGAAGACACCGCGCATAGGTCGAGGGACTGTGGGGCCAAGGGTGGTTTCGGGTGATTCGTGTGCATTGCTCGCTCGGTTCGCTATGGTACCAGATGCACAGTACCATAGCACTCACACGAGGGAGGTGTCATGACACAGATGTTTACCTTTAGTTCGCCCGACAGGCAGCGTAGCGGCAACACCAGGCGTAGCGGCAACACCAAGCGCGCCAGCAACGCCGGGCACAGGCCCACCATAGGTACGGAGTGCGAGCAAGCTGCCCATGCCTAGCATGGCAGGACAAGGGACGGACACACGACACAGCCCTGGGGACCAGCCAACCCTCGACGTGGGAGGTGTTCGCGTAGAGTTCCATCGTGGTGGCGTAAGGAGGATCAACCTGCGCGTAAGGGCCGACGGCAGCGTACGCGTAAGCGCTCCTACGAGGGTTTCCCTGAGGGCCATAGAGGATTTCGTGCGCGAGAGGACGCCATGGATCGAGAGGCAGAGGGGACGCCTCAGTGCTCAACGACAGGGCGAGAGGGAGCGCTGGAAGAACGGGTCCATGGTCACGCTTCTCGGGAGGTCCTATGCACTTCGCATCACCTGTGCCCCGATGACAGGGGAATCGGCGCACGTCGTGGATGACGTCCTTCTCGTCAGAGCCAAGGAGGACGGACTAAGTGTCGAGGACGTCCGCCGTATCGTCTCCCCACTGGCTCGCCGCCTGCTCAGGTCCGAGGTCGAGGCCCTCTTCGCGCGTTTTGAGCGTGCCATTGGGGTCCGTCACGCCAAGCTGCGCATCCGCAGGATGACCAGCCGTTGGGGTTCCTGCAATGTGAGGACGGCAACTATCACGATCAATCATGAGCTATGCTTTCGCCCCCACGCCTGCCTGGAGTGCGTCGTCATCCACGAGCTCTGCCACCTTCTGGAGCCGAGCCACAACGGGCGCTTCCATGCGCTCATGGACCACCACTATCCCCAATGGAGAAGGGCACAGGCGTACCTCGACGCGCACCCTCCCCTCAGCTAGCGGCACTGACTACACGTGCCGTACCATGTCCCTGCACAAAACCGACTTACCCAAGGAGAACAGGTATGCCAAATGAAGGAAGCTTCGAGGCGGCGCTCAGGCGCTCCGACCAGATCCAGAGGGACCTTCTTGTCCATCCCGAGGACTACACCATGCTCACGGGTGACCGTCCCACCGGTCGCCTGCATCTCGGTCACTACTTTGGTACGATCAAGGAACGTATCCGCCTGCAGGATCTTGGCGTGAGCACCAACGTCATCATCGCAGACTACCAGGTGATCACCGACCGTGACAGCACCGAGCACATCGCCGATAACGTCCTTGACATGGTGACGGACTATCTCGCCTGCGGTATTGACCCCGCACGCACGATGATCTTCACGCACTCGGCCGTACCTGCGGCAAACCAGCTCATGCTTCCCTTCCTCTCACTCGTGACCGAGGCCGAGATGAGTCGTAACCCCACCGTGAAGGCCGAGCAAGCCGCCTCGGGCCACGCGCTCACAGGCCTGCTGCTCACCTATCCTGTCCATCAGGCCTGCGACATCCTCTTCTGCAAGGGAAACATCGTGCCTGTGGGACGTGACCAGCTTCCCCACATCGAGATGGCGAGCAAGGTAGCGCGCCGCTTCAACGAGCGCTACGGCAAGGTCTTTCCGGACGTTGCCGGACTCCTCAGCCCGACACCGCTCATCCCCGGCCTCGACGGGCGCAAGATGAGCAAAAGCTATGGCAACGCCATCTCCATCGGCATGAGCGAGGCCGAGACGGCCAAGCTCATCAAGAGGTCAAGGACGGACTCAGAGCGCACCATTACCTTTGATCCCGAGGCCCGCCCCGGCGTCTCGGCACTACTCACCACCGCCGCGATCTGCACGGGTCGCACTCCCGAGGAGATCGCGGCCGAGATAGGCGCGGGCGGTGCAGGCCAGCTCAAGCGTTACGTGACCGAGGCCGTGAACGGGTACTTCGCGCCGATCCGTGAGAGGCGCCACAAGTTCGAGGGTGAGCCTGACTTCGTGCGCGATGTCCTCCACGAGGGCAACCGCCGGGCCAACGAGATAGCCGAGAGGACCTTAGACGAGGTCCGCGAGGCCATGGGTATGGTGTACTGAGGGGACGCGCCGACAGCAGGACCTCGAGCAAAGTGGCCTTGGACGATGTGAGGGCCACAAAGACGAGGCGCACCCCCACGCTTGGGGGTGCGCCCACATCATAGACACCTGCTCTGGCACGAGGCGTGCGACCTTACCAGACCTTTATGACCCTTGGGTTGCCGAGCCACGGACCGAGCGCTATCAGCCTGGTGGAGTTAGATACAGAGGCCGTCCCCCGTATTGTCACCGTCTTGCCAACATGGCCCGTGAACCACCTCAGGTCGTTAGGTTCCCAGCCGACGGTACTGCCGTCGTGAATCCACTTGACGACCACAAGGGTGTCGACCGTCTGGGTGTGACCCCTGTCCCAATGGGCCCTGACGTTGCGGATGGACAGCGGTCGCTCGAGCTTCACGCTGTACGAGTCGTGGGTGTCCCTCCGAAGGTAGACCACCTTTCCCGTGACCGTCACGACGTCACCGTCGTTCACGCTCCTCGGGTTTCTGTCGATAGCAGCCCTGATTTCGCCCTTCCTGCGACGCGCCTCGGCCTCCCTGCGCTGGGAGTCGGTCTGGCCTTTGCGCGCGCTCACGGCGCCAAAGGCGACGCCCTCGCCGGACCAGCCGTCTTTGATCAGGTTGTCGTACTCCGTCTTGTCCGTCGTGAGGAGGTGGGTGCCCGCCTTGAGCCACTTGTTGTAAAGACGCCAGACCGACGCGTTGCCGCCTCCGTAGAACCCGATGCCCTCTCGATTCCAACCGAGTCTGCCGAGGGCGTCATACTCCTTGCGATTGCTCGTGAGAAGGTGGTCGCCGCTCCACCGGTTGTAGAGGCGCCAGACCGGACTCGAGCTCGAGCCGGGAGCTGTCCAGGCGACACCCTCTCCGGACCAGCCGCGCCTACCGAGGCTGTCGTACTCGGCCCTGTTCGTGGTGTAGAGGTGCTCTCCCGTCCACCTGTTGTAGAGGCGCAGGACCTCCTGGGTGGCCTTGATGTCGAAGCTGGCGGTGGCGACACCGACATGGTCGCCCAGACCCGTGACGGTGACGGTAGCTGTACCAAGCTCAACATTGTCCCGGTACGAGACCTCGTAGTCGATCCCCTCCCTGAGCTCTTGGCCAGCGAGTGAGACCCTCACGGACGGGGTGATAGCTTCACCGGTGTAGCTGTAGTCACCCGATAGGCCCACTTCGGCATCGTGTATGTCAATGGCAGCGGGGCCTGCTGTCGCCGCCTCAGGCTCGTTAGCTACCTCTGTCACGGTAGCGCCCCGAGCGGATGACCCATCAATAGCCTCAGCCTTCTTGCCTGCCACGGACTCATCGGGCGCCATCACAGGGTTGGTAGCCGCCTCGGTCCCCTCAGGCTCGTCTGGTTCCTCGGCTACAGTGGCTCCTCGGGCAACTAACCCGTCAGTAGCCTCAGACCCCTTGACCGTCATGGCCTCCTCGGTCGCCTTGCTGACAGAGGACCCGCTTGCGGTCGGCCCTACGACTGGAGTATCGGTTAGATCGGCACTGCCCCTACCAGTGACGGCCTCCACGGGTTGGGCGACCTCGGATGGGGCGCATACCGCCCCTGGCGTCTTCCCCTGCGCCGCAGCCTCCGCCTGCTCAGTGGTCGTCTCCACCTGGCCAGTGCCCGCGTCAGCCCACGCCAACTGCGGGAACAGGACGGCGAGGCCAACCGCGCACGCGCATGCCATGGCACGAGCCCACGCTCCCCCACCAGCCGCATTCCGGGCCTGTCTTACGTGTCCCATCACATCTTACCTCCCATCCATGTGCTGTACGAACAGCTGAAGAATAGCTCCACGGATAGCTAGGGGGCATTCGCGTGGACGAGCGGTTCGATTCATCGGATGGATGGTAGACGTCCACGTTTCCTTCATACCTGAACGTACGCTTCATTGCACGAGGGGCCGCCACCTCCGATCGGTTCAACACGAGACGCGATGTGAACGAGATCGAGGTGACGGGTCCCGCACTTGAACGAAGGCCAGGCGAGGGATCGCAGCTTACGCGGGTATGGCAACCATTGCGATGGCGAGGATGACCATAGAGACGACCGCGATCGCGGCAACGACCTTGACGGCAAACTTCACCCACGTCCCGTACTCGACGCGGGCCAGGGCAAGGCCGCCCATGATGGCGCCGCTCGTGGGCGTTATGAGGTTCACGGCACCTGAGGCGGCCGAAAATACCATCACCATAACGGCAGGGTTGAAGTTGAGCTGCTGCGCCAAGGGCCCCATGATGGGCATGGAGACCGTCGCCATGCCGGAGGTCGAGGGTATCAGGAAGGACAGCACGAAGTACAGGACGTAGGAGCCGATGGAGAAGAGTATGCCCGAGGTCCCAGCCAAAGCCCCTGCAGCCCAAGTCAAGAAGTAGTTCGAGAGGCCCGTGCTGCTCATGAGGACCGAAACGCCACGTGAGACGGCGATGATCAGCACGACTGACATCATGTCGCCGGCACCTGCCATGAACTCGTCGACAATCTCCCTCTCGGAAAGACCGCCCACGATGCCGATGATGATGGCGAGGAGTAAGAACCAGGTCGTCGACTCGGCGAAGTACCACTGGCCGAGCGGGGTGCCCGTCAGAAACGCAGACCAGCCGGCGTTATCGCTGACCTCGGAGGTCAGCGTTCCGGTTGTGGACTCGGGAAGCTTGAGGGTGCCGAGCTCGTCCTTGTCGTACTGAGCCTCTATGTCGGCGGCACTCACCTCGACAGTCTCCTCATGCGAGGCAGAGCCCGCCACAAAGGCGTTGACGCCCAACTTCTCCCAGGGCACGAAGCCGACGATCATGACGAGAAACGCCAGGGCAAAGATGATCAGGACGCCCTTCTGGCGACCAGTGAGCTTGACCTCCTCACTCTCCTTGCGCTCGATGCCATACTCGGCCTTGGCGGCGTCGCGCTCGGAGGCGCTCATGAGCGAGCGCGAGGGATCAGCCTTGACGCGCTTGGCATAGCGCAAGGTGAAGAGCACCGCGACCAGGTAGGAGGCGATGAGGAGCACGACGCCGAGGCCGATGATGACGGCCTGGTCGACCTGTATGCCCATGTCGGTGAGGGCCGAGCTCGCGATGCCCGTCGCAAAGGGGTTGACCGTTGAGCCAAGGCAGCCGACGCCGGCACCCAAGAGGATCATCATCGCACCGGTGAGGGAGTCATAGCCGGCAGCCATCATCGTCGCTGCCAGAAGGGCATAGAAACCCACGGTCTCCTCACAGAAGCCGTAGGTGGAGCCGAGGATGGCAAAGAGGAACATCAGGATGGGGATGAGGACGAGCTCGTTGCCACCCAGCCTCTTGACCAACACCTTGATGCCCGTGTTCAAAGAATCGGTCTTGTTGACGATGCCGAGAAAACCGCCGAGGACGGTCACGAAGAGGCAGACGTCGACGGCATTGACGAAGCCTTTCGCGGGAGCCATCAGAAAGTCGCCGAGTGTCGCGCCCGTGACGACCTTCTCTACACCATCCAAGACATAGGTCTGTCCATTAAGGACGATCGTTATGATCGCCACCACCGCAAGAAGAATGAAGATGATGGAAAATGAGCTCAGCATCTCCCTCTTCTTCTTTGGCTGCGCTGTCTCTGACATAGCGCAACTCCTTCCTGACGCTTTCGCGTCCTTAGGACCCAAAGGTCTCTATCTGTTGCTACATATAAAAATCATGTAGTTTCAATCTAAATTTAACAGTAGTGAGAACACCCAACAAGGTGAAATCGCTGAGATTATCCAATACGTCGGTGAGCGGACGCTGAGCGGGACCATCGTCACGGCTCATCGGTCAAGCTCCGCAAGCTCCTCGCCAAAAAGGGCGAGACCACGCCTCAGCACCTCGGTTTGCGCGCAGTAGCCCAGGCGCGCCCCGCACGGTAGCTCAAAGCGGCTGCCCGGCACGAGCAGGACGCCCCGCCTCTCTAAGAGCCTCCTGCAGAAGGTCTCGTCCTTCTCGGGTATGTCGAGCCTGACGAAGGCCGTCGAGACGCCCTTGGGCGCCACCCATGAGACGCGGGGCTGGACATCTATCCACCTTTGGGCCAGCTCCCTGTTGCGCAGGAGGATGTCCCTGTTGCGCGCGAGTATGGCGTCCCTGTGCCTGAGTACGTAGGTCCCGAGCGCGTCGCTGAAGACGCCACCGCAGATCATCGTGTAGTCTCGACAGACGCGGATGCGGTCGGAGACCTCCCGCGGCGCGATGACCCAGCCGCAGCGGGCGCCGGGCGTCGAGTAGGTCTTCGAGACGGAGTTCGTGGCGATGCCCCTCTCGTAGGCGTCAACGATGCTCTCGTACTCCGCCTCACCATCCATGGGCTGGTAGACCTCGTCACAGAGGACGTAGGCGCCCACGGACGCCGCAATCTCTGCCAGCTGGTGGAGCGTATCTGTCGAGAGGATCGTGCCAATCGGATTTGAGGCATTGTTTATGCATATGAGTCTCGTGTCAGGACGAATGAGGCGCTCGAGATCCTTGATGTCTGGGTTCCAGTCAAGCTCCTCCTTGATCTGCCAGTACTCGACCTCGGCGCCCAAGGTACGAGGGATCTCGTAGAGGGGGGCGTAGGTGGGCCACTCGGCGATGACGTGGTCGCCTGGGCTGACGAGGGCCATGAGGGCATTCAGGTTTGCCCCGGTGCAGCCATTGGTCTGGAGGATGTCGGCTGGGTCGATGTCTTTCCTATAAAGGCCCTTGACCTCGTGCTTGAACGCGGGAGAGCCCTCTATCCAGCCATAGTTCATCGTCTCCCTGTCAAGGAGCTCATAGAACTCTGCCCCGTCTGCCCCATCGAGAGCCCTCAGCTCGGCCATCGTGAGCGAGGCTATGGTCGACTGGGCGATGTCGGTCGTGGCGCTCCTCTCCCAGACGTTGAGCCACTCCTCGACGCCGATGGTCGGTATGTCCATGAGAATCCCTCCTTGTGGGGGGCGGGTGGGGCGCCCTTGCTTCCACCCGCCGGTCAAGTTGACGTTGCCTCGCACCCTCAGAACACGGGAATGATGCCGACGGCCGTGAGCGGTATGGAGACAAGGCCCAAGATGGCGATCACGACGGCGATGGCCATCTCGGTTCGGGTAAGAGGGAGCTTGACCTCCCTGCGCGCCTGTGCATAGAAGACAAAGCCGGGGATGTAGCCCAGGCAGGCCAAGAGCAGGTAGCCCCAGCCCGTGAAGAGCACACCCACGACCTGGAAGAGCAGGGCAAGGACGCCAATGGCGACCTGGGCGCCCTCGCGTCGGAGCGCCGAGAACTTAACTTGAAAGGCAGCCCCGAAAGCCCAGGTGATCACAATCGTAACCGTGCACATCGAGATGGCGAAGGTATAGGCGTCGGCCGAGAAGGTCGCGACGATGACGAACAGCTCGGTGAGGGCGCCCACGATGAGCAGGGCCATCTGCGGGGCGTTGTGCTCGTTCATCTTGTTCCAGCTGGTCGGCAGCAGGTGGTGCTCGGATAGCATCGAGGATGTCTCGGCGGGAAGCATCGTGAACGAGAGCCACGACCCCGTGACCGAGATGATGATGGCCCACGAGATGAAGGTGCCTCCCCAACCCGGTGCCATGGTCTCGAGGACCGTGATCGTGGCGGGCTTGGGTGCCTGGACGAGTTCCTCGAAGCCCATGACGCCGTAGGGAAGCACAGAGGCACAGACGTAGAGGGCAAGGAGCAGGACAAGGCCCAAGATGGTGGCCGAACCGACCTCCGAGCGCCTCCTGGCACGGTTGGACATGACCGAGGCACCCTCTATGCCGATGAAGACCCACATCATGATCAGGATACACTGCGTGACCTGGTTGGAGACGCTGCCCAGTCCGTCACCGCCCGCAGCGGCCATGAGGACTGCGTTGCGCTCGGCCGTGCCCCAGAAGTCGGCCGTGAAGATGCCGGCCCTGAAGCTGACTATGGAGAAGGCGATGAAGAGCAGGATCGTCGCCACCTTGACAACCATGACAACGGCGTTCAGGAAGGCCGCGCTCTCGACGCCGCGGATGACGAGGTAGGTGATGGCCCAGAGCAGCGCCGAGACCACGACGACGCCGACGATGGCCGGGTTGCCACTCACGGGGTCAGAGAACACGCCCGGAAGCAGCGCTCCTAAGCAGTATCTGGAGCCCAGCACCTGCGCGATCATCGTCGCGAAGCCGACGTTGCCGAGCCAGGCGGAGAGCCAGTAACCCCAACCCGAGATAAAGCCCGCAAACGGGCCGAAGCCCTCCTCGGCATAGGCGACGATGCCGTCGAGCTCTGGCCGCTTGCCCCCTATGTTTGCGAGTGAGAGCGCGAGGAACAGAAAGCCCAATCCGCACACGACCCAGGCCACGATCGCGGCGCCGGGGGACGCCACGTTGGCGAGCTGTCCGGTGAGCGCGAAGACGCCCGAGACGATGCAGGACGAGACTACGAGGCCAATCAGCCCAAAGAGGCCCACGCCCTTGGGATTGTCGACCTTTCCATTGGAAGACATTGACCGTACCCTTTCATGAGTGAGTTGGCGCCGGGAGGCACACGATGTCAGCATGAGAAGGCTCCTTTGCGACGCGCGCAAAGGAGCCTAAAGAGCGCCTCGAGCCTAGCTCAAGGTCGCGTACATGACGGCCTTGATGGTGTGCATGCGGTTCTCGGCCTCGTCGAAGACCTTCGATGCCGCAGACTCAAAGACCTCGTTGGTGACCTCCATCTCGCTGATACCGAACTTCTCGGCAACCTCGGCCCCCTTGGTGGTGTTGGTGTCATGGAAGGAGGGCAGGCAGTGCAGGAAGATGCAGCCGGGTTGCGCCTGCGCCACGACGTCTGCGGTCACGCGATAGGGCTCCATGAGGGGGATGCGCCTCTTGTAGAGCTCGTCGGGCTCGCCCATCGAGACCCAGATGTCGGTGTAGATCGCGCTCGCGTCCTTGACGCCCTCGTGGACATCCTCGGTGAGCGTAACCGTGGATCCATGCTCAGAGGCGAGCTTCCTGCAGGTCTCGACGAGCGCGGCGTCGGGCATGTTCTCGCTCGGCCCGCAGGCCACGAAGTTCACGCCCAGCTTGGCGCAGACGACCATCAGGGAGTTGCCCACGTTGTTGCCGGCGTCGCCCATAAAGGTGAGTGTCCTGCCCCTGATGCTGTCATTGAAGTTCTCCCTAAAGGTCAAGATGTCTGCGAGCATCTGCGTGGGGTGAAACTCATTGGTCAGGCCGTTCCAGACGGGAACACCCGCGTACTTGGCAAGCTCCTCAACCTTCGCCTGCTCGAAGCCACGGTATTCGATGCCGTCGTACATGCGTCCGAGGACGCGGGCTGTGTCGGCGATCGACTCCTTGTGGCCCATCTGCGATCCCGTGGGATCGAGGTATGTGACGCCCATGCCGAGGTCGTAGGCCCCGACCTCGAAAGAGCAACGGGTGCGCGTGGAGGTCTTCTCGAAGATGATGGCGACGTTCTTGCCCTCCAGGTAGCGATGGGGGATGCCCACGTGCTTCATGCGCTTGAAGTTGGCGGAGAGATCGAGCAGGTACTCTATCTCCTCCGTCGAGAAGTCAAGCAACTTGAGGAAATGACGGCCGCGGATGTTGACGCCCATATCTGGTTCCTTTCATCGTGTGTGCAAATCTGTGTGCAAATCGGTCGATGCGCCCAAGGGGTGTGCCCCCTGGGGTTTGGGGATGGTGCCGTTCGATCAGAGATCCTCGCGGGCAAAGGGCATGCTCATGCAGCGGGGGCCGCCACGTCCGCGGGAGAGCTCGGCGGAGGGCATCACGAGGAGGTCGAGACCCTCCTTGTAGAGCACGTCATTGGTCACCGAGTTGCGCTGGTAGACGCAGATCTTGCCAGGAGACACGCACAGCGTGTTGGAGCCGTCGTTCCACTGCTCCTGAGCCGCCGCGATGGGGTCTCCGCCACCGCATTTGATGAGCCGGACCGAGTCGAGGCCCAGCGCCTTGGCGAGCACATTCTCGAGGGTGTCGTTCATCTCCTCTATCCTGACGTCGCCGTTCGAGCCACCCTTGGTGAGCTTGAAGACCTGCAGGGTGCCCATGATGCCCGGGTGAATGGTAAACTTGTCGACATCGATCTGGGTGAAGACGGTGTCGAGGTGCATGAAGGCGCGGGACACGGGGATGTTGAAGGCATAGATCGCCTCGATCTCGCACTCGTCACCCTTGTCCCAGAACATATGCTGGGCCATCGCGTCGATGGCCGCCGCCTGGGTGCGCTGGGAGATGCCGACCGCCAGGGTATGGGCGTCAAGGTTGAGGACATCGCCGCCCTCGGTATGGGAGGCAGAGTCGCGGCGGTACCACAGCGGGGCGCCGTTGTAGTCGGGGTGGTCGCGGAAGATGTACTTCCCGAGCAGGGTCTCGCGATTGCGCGTGACGGAGAACATGTGGTTCAGGTTGACGCCTTTGCCCACGATCGCAAAGGGATCACGAGTGAAGTACGCGTTGGGCATGGGGTCGATCAGCAGGTCGGTCTCGGAGTCCTGGTCATAGCCGACGAGTTCGGCAAGGAGGTGGGAGGACTTGGCGGGCAGGTCGAGCTCGTTTTTGCGTATGCCGGCTATGCACTTCTCGACGAACTCCTGCGTGTCCTCGATCGAGTCCATGAACTCCTTAACGGTGGCGCGGGTAACGTGACCGCGCAGGCCCGACTCGTCGAGCCACTGATTGGTGAACTCCTCGCGCGAGCCCGCCGCGTCGAGCGCCTCGGCGGTGAGCCTCTCGAGGTAGAGGACCTCAACGCCCTGCTCTCGCAGGATGTCCGCGAAGCGATCGTGCTCCGCCTGGGCGACCTCCAGAAACGGGATGTCATCAAAAAGCAGGCGGCTGAGGTCGTCTGGGGTGAGATTCAAAAGCTCCTTGCCGGGACGATGCAACAGCACCTTCTTGAGGGGGCCGATCTCACTGTGGACGTAGAGTCCGTTGGCCATGGTTCCTCCTTACTTCGTACGCGCTACGGTAGCGCATTGCTGAGAAAGGCCCTGCAGATTTGCCTGAGTTATCTCTCACCCATGAGGACCTTTTGGAAACTGAGTCTAATATATACAATATTTTTTCTTTTTTTCCGATGTGGTCCCTCTTCTAGGGGAACGGTACCAAACCGGCCATAAGCGGTAGGTCCTACCGCTTATACTTTTATTATAATGATGTTTATCTGCTGATTTATAAAGCTCGTATTACTCATGTATGGTCAGTCAACGGCTGTGAATCTGATTGCACAGAGGGGCGCAATATCGTCCTTTCTTACATAATTATACTATATTAATAGTACTTTGATAACTTTAATTCTATCTAACCACCTAGCGCTCTTCCCTGTCCATCCTCATCAAGCTGGTAAAATCTTGCCATGGCCAACGTTCGAGCCCGGGAGATGGCGCAGTCATGGGAAAGAAGAGAGAGCAGAAGAGGGACGACGCGACGAGTGCGACCGCCGCAGGCGGCAAGGGTCAGGACCTGAGGGCAGACGAGCCGACCACGGATGACCTCAACTCCGGTCAGGAGGAGGAGTCCTGGGGCATCGACCATAAGGACGACTACTCCTACACCCAGAATCGGGAGGTGAGCTGGCTGAGGTTTGATGATCGCGTGCTCGACGAGTCCTACGATGAGACGGTCCCGCTCTTCGAGAGGCTCAAGTTCGTGTCGATATTCGGGAGCAACCTCGATGAGTGGTTCATGATACGCATCGGCGGCCTCTCAGACATCGCCCGGCTCAAGCACCAGCCCCGGGACAACAAGTCCAACGAGACGCCCGCTGAGCAGATAGACAACGTCCTCTCTATGCTTCCCGGCCTCATCCGGCGACAGGAGGCGGCGTTTGACGAAATTGAGTCACGTCTCGCGTCAAGCGGCCTCATCCGCGTCGGCGCTGAGGAGCTTACCGATGCCGACGCGGCGGCGCTCGCGCGCTACTTCGATCAGAACGTCCAGCCGATACTCTCCCCCATGATCGTGAACCCACGCCACCCCTTCCCCAACCTCAGGAACGCCCAGCTCTATGTGGTCTGCTCGCTCGAGGGCAGCGGCGAGCGGGGCCTGCTCGGCATCGTCGAGGTGCCGACGAGCCTGCCCCGGGTGATCGAGCTGCCCGGCAGCGAGAGGACCTACCGCTATATCCTGCTCGAGGACGCCATTCTCTCTAGGCTACCGGGTTGCTTTGGCAGGTTCCAGCCCGTCCTGTCCGCCGTCATCAGGGTCACGCGCAACGCCGACGTCGACCCCGATGGCGAGGGCGTCGAGGAGGAGGAGGACTACCGCCAGCACATGAAGAAGGTCCTCAAGAAACGGCTGCGCCTGCAGCCGGTGCGTCTGGAGCTCAAGGGCAAGCTCGACGGCAAGCTCGTCTCATTCATGGTTGGCGAGTTGGGCCTGCCCCAAAACAAGGTCACCCAGACCTCCATTCCCCTCGACCTTGGCTACGTCTACTCGCTCGAGGGGAAGATCCCCGCACCTGCGCGCGCAAGCCTGCTCTTCGACCCCTTTGAGCCCCAGGCGTCACCCATGGTGGACGAGGGGGTACCCATGCGCGAGCAGGTGCTCGACCACGACATCCTGCTCTTCTATCCCTACGAGAGCATGTCTCCGCTGCTCAGACTCCTGCGCGAGGCCTCGACCGATGACAAGTGCATCTCCGTCAAGATCACGCTCTACCGCGTCGCAAAGCAGTCAAGACTCTGCGAGAGCCTCATCGCTGCCGTCGAAAACGGCAAGGAGGTCACGGTGCTGATGGAGCTGCGCGCCCGCTTCGATGAGGCGAACAACATCGCTTGGGCCGATCGCCTCGATCATGCTGGCTGCACCGTCATCTATGGGTCCGAGGGCTTTAAGTGCCACTCCAAGATCTGTCAGATCACCTACCATGACAAGAGCGGCATCAACCGCATCACCTGTCTGGGCACGGGAAACTTCAACGAGAAGACCGCACGCCTCTACTCCGACTTCATGCTCCTCACGGCCGACAGTGTCATCGCAGAGGATGGTAACACTTTCTTCCGCAACCTCTCGCTCGGAAACCTGAGCGGAACCTACAAGCAACTCGGTGTAGCACCCTCCGGTCTGAAGCCCCTCGTCATGAACGGCCTCGACCGCGAGATAGAGCGGGCGCGGCGCGGCGAGCCGGCGCAGGTCTTCATGAAGATGAACTCGCTCACCGACCGCGACGTCATCGACAAGATCTCTGACGCCTGCGAGGCCGGTGTGCGCATGCTCATGATAGTCCGTGGCATCTGCTGCATCAGGGCCAACGTCCCCGGACGCACCGACGGCCTCCTGGTACGCCAGATCGTCGGTCGCTTCCTCGAGCACGCCCGCGTCTATGCCTTTGGCGTGGACGCCGACACCGTCTACCTCTCGAGCGCCGACATGATGACGAGAAACACCGAGCGCCGTGTCGAGATAGCCTATCCCGTGCTCGATCCCACCTGTCGCTCATTCGTCGTGAGCTACATGAACCTGCAGCTCGCGGACAACGCAAAGGCGCGGCAGCTCACCGCCGAGGGTACCTGGGAGCGCCTTGAGCGCGCAGAGGGCACGCCGCGCGTCGACAGTCAAGACCTGCTGCTGGCGCTGGCCTATCGCCGATCGAGGGCAGCCCAGGGTGCCGAGGTAGAGGCACTCTCCCCCATCTCGGTCATCTATCCCGCGATGTCCGCCGACCAGATACGGGCCCTCGTCTCGCTGCCGGGCATCTCGACCTATGGTATCGATGACGAGGCGGTCGCAGCGGGCGGTGACGTGACGGCCGACACGGACGAGGAGACGAGGGGACGTGCACCCTCGAGCGCGGCTCGTGATATCGCCACGCAGCTCGTCCTCGGGGAGACGAGGGCCTCGTCTACAACCAGCGGAGGTACGGCACCCCAAGGAAGCAAGGAGGGAGCAACGGCTGGCGAACCTCAGAGAAGCAGGCTGTCAAGGGGCCTGCACCTCATTGGCCTCGGCCTCAGGGAGCTCTTCTCGAAGGGCGACGAGGGGGACAGGTAGTGGGCGCTCCCAAGGAGGAGGGCATCCTTCCCCGCCTGAGAATCGAGCGTATGGCATACGGGGCCGACGCCATCGCCCATGACGATGGCGGGCGCGTGGTCTTCGTGTCGGGGGGGGTCCCCGGTGACGTCGTGGACGTGCGCGTCACGCAGGAGAAGGGGCGCTTTGCCCACGGGACGGTCGAGTCCGTCGTGGAGGCGTCACCCCTTCGCGTCGATGTCCCCCACCCCTACGTCGAGCAATGCGGTGGCTGTCCCTGGGCAAATCTGGCCTACGAGGCCCAGCTCACGGCAAAGCGCGCGAACGTCACGGATGCGCTCGTGCGTATCGGCCGTTTCCCACAGGAGCGGGCGGAGGCGCTTGTGGCCGCCTGTGTGGCTTCCCCAAAGCCCTGGGGCTACCGCAACAAGATCGAGCTTGCCGTGGCGACCCAGCAAGGACGCACGACGATAGGCATGCACGATCGCCTTGGGAGGGGCATCGCCACGTTCAGGGGCTGCCCTCTGCTCGATACCCGCCATGACACATTCGCTAGGTCGATCGTAGGCGCCCTCTCGTACCTTACGGGTACGCGTGAGCTCGGCCTTGAGAGGGTCGCCATCCGCGCCTCCACGCGCACCGACGAAATCGAGGTCGCCCTCTGGACGAGGCCTGGTGACTTCCCGCGCGGGCAGGTCGCCAAGGTGCTCTCTGACGCCACCAAGGGTCAGGCCACCTCCATCGTCCGCGTTCTTACGAAGGGACCCAAGGGCGCTCGCCGGGTCATCGGCGTCGAGCGTCTCCTCGGGCGCGGCTCGTGGTCCGAGCGCGTGGGCAAAGAGCGCATGCGGCTCAGTGCGCCCTCGTTCTTCCAGGTCAACACGAAGGGTGCCGAAGTGCTCGTGGACCTGGTCATGGAGGGTCTCTCCCCCACCGAGGACGAGGTCGCGATGGACCTCTACTCGGGCGTCGGGACCTTCACCCTGCCGCTCGCCCGTAGGACGTCGTGGGTGAGCGCCGTGGAGTCCTCTGGTCCGGCCGTACGCGACCTCAGGCGCAACCTAGAGGGGACAGGGCTCGATGACGTCGATGTGATTGGGGGTGACGCCAACCGCGAGTTTCCCACAGGTGGGGCCGACATCATCGTCGTTGACCCGCCGCGGGCGGGCCTTGCCCAGGAGGTGGTGGAAAAGCTTTCAGACCAGCGCGCGCGGGCCATCGCCTATGTATCCTGCGACCCTGCCACGCTTGCCCGGGACCTCGCCCGCTTCAAGGAAGCCGGTTCCTTCTTCCCCCTCGCGATAACCCCCGTCGACCTCTTTCCCCAGACCTTCCATGTGGAGTGCGTGGCCCTGTTGGCGCGGCGATGAGGGTCCCCTTATCCTCCTTGCGTTGACCCCTTCCAAGCAACAAGTTGTGATTTGCAGCGCGTAAGTATGTCGTTATACTGAATGAGGCCATATCAGACGGCACGCATGCACGCAGTGAACGTCAGCCCATCTGATGGAGCAATAAGACGCAGGGAAAACACGAGGCTCAAGTAGAAGGGAATACGCTATGACAGAGAAGCAGGTCACTACCCTCGGATGGGTGGCAACGTTTATGTCTGTTATGATGTATGTCTCCTACATCCCACAAATAATGAACAACCTGGCAGGTAATAAGGGGAACTTCATCCAGCCAGCCGTCGCGGCCGTCAACTGCACCCTCTGGGTAATATACGGCCTCTGTAAGGAGAAGCGAGACATGCCGCTGGCAGCCGCAAACATGCCGGGGATCATCTTTGGCATCATCACGGCCCTGACCTCTCTCTAAGAGGCCCTGATTAAAGGCTCCGTTGTTTACGGAGGGACCGTTCCGGGCAAGGCTCGGGATGACCCCTCTTGAGGCGCATCCCGGCACTGGGCGCAGCGCCCGCCGGCCCGAAGGTCGCCCGGACCTGCACTGCCACTCGGGCCCGAGCGTGCGGCCTCGTGTGGGTGACGCTGCCACTCGGGCCCGAGCGTACCGATCACACTGCCACTCGGGCCTGAACGTTCCACCACCACACGTTCACCGCCGAGTGGCAGTGCAAACTATACTGCCACTCACCCTTGAGCGTACCGATCGCACTGCCACTCGACCCCGAGCGTACCGATCATACTGCCACTCGGGCCTGAACGTTCCACCACCACACGTTCACCGCCGAGTGGCAGT
>ERZ773073.606-NODE-606-length-18367-cov-2.609218_pt1 | contig 18367 bp, 19 predicted proteins | sample MGYA00580616_ERZ773073 | MGnify/ENA primary metagenome ERZ773073 (study PRJEB29015, sample SAMEA2737960) | human oral metagenome | biome: human oral; feature: human-associated habitat; material: dental | place: China | collected 2131 ...
AGTGCACGAGCCAGCCAGGCGGGTCTGAAGGAAATGATGATGCAGATGAAGAATGAGGGGCTGACTAAGTAGTATAACTGAAGAGGTCACGTACTGCTCTGAGCTACAGTATTGTTGCAGGCGACGTTCAGGTGCTGGGGCTGGCTTTGTGCTATCATCTAAAGGTGAGAGAGTGAGCTGGAGCAGATGAGACTTATCCTGAATTATTTCAAACCCCTTTGGAAGCAGCTGCTGTTGATCGTTGGCTTTACTGCCATCAGCGTCTGGGCGACCCTGAAGATACCGGCGGTCATGTCGCAGATTATTGACCAGGGTATTCTCTCAAACGACCTTAGCTTGATTATAAGACAGGGACTATGGATGCTGGCACTATCGCTGGCTGATATCTCCGGCATGATTGCCTCAGACATCGCCACTAGCCGGGTGATGGCTCGCCTAGCCGGTGATTTACGATCGGACATTTTTCGCCGGATAGAGAGCTTCTCGCTGAGTGAGATTGATAAGTTCTCGACGGCGAGCCTGATCACTCGTTCGACGAATGATGTGCAGCAAGTCCAACAATCTTTCCAGATGGTGCTGGGCCTAGCAATACAAGCTCCGATCATGATCGTCGGGGCAGTGATCGGGGCGCTAAGAACGGCGCCAAGCATGACCTGGCTAATCGTCTTGACGGTGGCTATCTTGCTGGCCGGCATGGCGGTGATCTTTGGTATCGTTACTCCTAAGTATAAAGTGTTGCAAGATCTGGTTGACCGGCTTAACTTGGTGGCTCGGGAGAACTTAGCCGGGCTCAGAGTGATCAGAGCCTTTAATAATGAGTCGATAGAGGAGCGTAAGTTTGACCGGGCGAATGCCGACAAGGCTAAGCTGGAGACTTGGGTTAATCGGATTACCGGCCTTCTTCAGCCCGGCATGTCCTTGGTCGTTAATCTGGCGGTGCTGGCTATCATCTGGGTCGGTGCTCATCTAATAGTCGAGAGCAAGCTGGAGATCGGCAATATGATGGCTTTCTTGCAGTATGCTATGATGGTGGTCTTTAATGTGCTAATGCTAGCCATGGTAATCTCGACCTTACCTAGGGCTAGGGTGTCAGCCGGCCGGATCGCCACCATCTTGGAGGCGAAGTGCCGGATCGTTGAGCCGACTGACCCTGAGACTATTGACGACGATCGCCGGGGTGAGTTGGAGTTCCGCCACGTCACCTTTAGCTACCCCGGGGCTGAATCGGCAGTTCTCAATGACGTCAGCTTCACAGTCCGTCCGGGTGGGATGACGGCAATCATTGGCTCGACTGCCAGTGGTAAATCGACACTGGTCAATCTAATCCCACGGCTGTATGATGTGACGTCGGGGCAAATCCTGATAGGCGGTCATGATATCAGGCGGATTAGTCGGGCTGAGCTGGTCAAGGCACTTGGCTTCGTGCCTCAGCGGGGTGTGCTATTTAGCGGCACAGTGGCAGGCAATATCAAATATGCTGACGAGGATATATCGGATAAAGAGATGCGCCGGGCGGCTAAGATTGCCCAGGCAGACTTTATCGAAGAGCTGGATGGTAAATATAAAGCTCGTATCGCCCAGGGTGGCAATAACGTGAGTGGCGGACAGAAACAGCGGCTATCCATCGCTCGGGCTATTGCTAAAGACCCCGATATTCTTGTCTTCGACGATAGCTTTAGTGCGCTGGATTATCAGACAGATGCCAAGCTTCGACGGCAACTCATGCAACAGGAGTCAGATAAGGCCATTCTGATCGTGACTCAACGTATTTCTACCATCAAGGACGCTAGTCAGATCATCGTGCTGGATAAAGGTAGGGTGGTCGGTATCGGCACACATCATCACTTACTGGGTAGCTGTTCGGTTTATCGAGAGATAGCCGGCTCGCAATTTAGTGATAGCGAGATGAAGCGAGAATTAGAGGAGGCTAAACATGTCGGATAACTCGAAAGGCGACAAGCCGGCCAAGCGAAATATCTTCGGGCACAGTCAGAGTCCGGCCGAGAAACCTCGTCATTTTCGTCAGACTATTCTGCGCTTAGCCGATTACCTAAAGGACTACACCGGGCAGATAGTCATCACCGTCATCCTGACTCTAGGCGGAGTTATCCTGACGGTGATCGGCCCGAAGGTGCTAGGCGATATGATTAACCAGATCACTGACGACTACTCTGCTAACAAGGTCTATGAGTCAGTCGGGCGAAGCTTGCCTCAGCAGACTAAGCTACCAGCTGGTACGACAGTGAAGCAACTGATGGAACGAATGCCGGCACCGGAGCGGGATAAGCTCACGACCCGGCTAGCTAAGCTACCGGATAATCAGCGACGCAAAATCATGGTGCTAGACATTACGAAGAAGCCGAATTATCATTTCGACACTATGGCTAGCACAGGGCTTTGGCTGGTCGCTATCTATATCATCGGGGCGATTCTAAGCTACCTGGAAGGCTGGGTGATTGTCGGAGTGACGCAACGGGCAGTCTATCGCCTACGCCGAGAAATCAGTCACAAGATCAATACTCTGCCACTTAGCTACTTTGACCGTCACTCTTATGGCGACGTATTGTCTCGGATTACTAATGATGTTGACATGGTGTCGCAGAATCTCTCCAGCATTATCACCCAGGCATTTCAGAGCATCGTAATGGTTGTGGGTATATTAGCGATGATGATCTCGATCAATCTGATGCTGACCGGTGCAGTCATGTTGACTCTGCCGATCAGCGCTATCGTCGTGGGTATAGTCTTTCGTTTGAGCCAGAAGTACTTTACCAGTCAACAAGAGATATTAGGTAAGCTAAATGGTCATATCGAGGAGACATATAGTGGGCACAATATCGTCAAGATATTTGGCGGTGAGAAACGAGCCATTAGTAAGTTCAACCGCTACAACAACGGTCTCTATCGATCATCCTGGCGGGCACAGTTCATTGCCGGTGTAGTCTATCCGATGATGGAGTTTGTCGGTAATCTGGGCTTTTTGATCACTATTACGCTGGGAGGGTATCTAGTCATCAAGGGGCGTCTACAGGTTGGCGATATCCAAGCTTTCTCTCAATATATTCGTCAGTTCAACCAGCCGATCACCCAGATCGCCGATCTGACCGGCTTGATCCAGTCGATCATAGCCGCCAGCGAGAGAGTTTTTAGCTTTATCGATCAGTCGGACGAGGCAATCACTTGGCAAAAAGGCGGTCAAACCATTAGCCAAGTCACGGGGCGGATTAGTTTCGACCACGTTAAGTTTGGCTACGACTCGGACCGACCTGTCATCCATGACCTTAGCGTTGAGATTAAACCGGGTCAAAAGGTCGCCATAGTCGGACCGACCGGTGCCGGCAAGACTACTATCGTAAACTTACTGATGCGCTTTTATGACCCTGACGAGGGTGTCATCAAGCTGGACGGCGTCGACACCAAGCAGATATCTCGGCACAATATTCGACGTAACTTCGGTATGGTTTTACAGGATACGTGGCTGTTTGAGGGGACGATCAAGGAGAACCTTCTCTATGGTAAACCGGACGCCGGCGAGGAGGAGCTGCGAGTTGCTATAGAGACGGCGATGGTTGATCATGTCATTAAGTCACTGCCTGACGGCATGAATACTATCCTGGGTGAGAGTGCTGATAACATCTCAGCTGGCGAGAGACAGCTCCTGACGATCGCTCGGGCGATGCTGGCCAATGCCCCGATCACCATCTTGGATGAGGCGACCAGCAACGTCGATACTCGGACGGAACGACTAATCCAGCAGGCGATGGACAAGCTGGTTGAGGGGCGCACTTCCTTTGTCATCGCCCATCGCCTCAGTACTATCCGTAACGCCGATCTGATCTTAGTGATGGATCATGGCGATATCGTCGAATCCGGTACTCACGATAGCTTGCTGGAGCAGAATGGATTCTACGCCAAGCTATACAACGCCCAGTTTGCCCATTAGAGAAGCATCTGTATTTATGAGTCTCAAATATTGTTACGTGATTCAGCTGATAGAGTGAAAACAAGGTAATATAATTACGATGATTATGTGATTGGCAGGTAAGCGTTAGTGCTTGAATAAAAACAATAGTTTTTATACTATGTGAGCAGGTTGCAATAGTGCAGCTCGAACCTAAAAGGAGGTATTTCGTATGTAGTCAAATTTGTTCGGCAAAGTAAGGGTTCTGTTTTGAGTTGTCTACTAGTGGATGGAGTCTTTATGAGTGCTAAGAACTACGACCACACAAACTTCGGGTGCGGAAATGATCCTGACTATGACGAGAATGATAAGTCGCTAGGACGAAACGTTGGAGGGGATAGAAGTTGGAGTCATCCGGTATATGCCACTGACGGAAATGGAGATCCGGTAACGGTCTCGTTCGGTCAAGGTAATAGGGAAGGCGAGACGCTTATTGCTAAAGGACATGTCGAGTATGATGATTTTTATGAACGTGATAAGAACGGAAAGTCTATCGGACATGAACATGCGGATGGCAAAGGAAACATAACTAACCGCGGAAAATACTAATACCTCTTCGACCTGGACAAGTCGCAAAACTGTCTATTTCTAAACTGCAGTCGTATAGGATTTTATGTCAAATAAGTTAACTAGATTTCAGAGCAGTCAATATAATAATTGCAACGTCCCTAAGCCTGTTTTTATTTGCGATTTAGCCAACTTGGCGATTAAAGCTGATGAAACTGGCGATGTTGCCTCTCTGGAGTTGGTTCGAAATATCATGATAGATCTAATTAACTCCGGTGTAATCGGTGAGCATTCAATAGCTCCAGGCGGAAACTTTAGTTGCAAACAGTTAATAGATGGTCTCAACGAGTCTCTGGGGGAGCATGGCGCATCTATTCGCGACTACAGACATGGTTTGATTCATGATAACAGCCGCTATCCAACCAGTGTATCTGATGACTTAATGATGCTACTAGACAAAAATATTATCAAGAGAAATAAGGAAGGGAATCGGAATATTGACTATATCGCTGGGATAACGGGTAACCTGTCTTACATGGGCTACAGTGATGACGAGGGTAAAGTGACACTTTTTGATATTAACGAGTATATTTCGGACGTACGAGACGACATTGATGATCTAAGTGTGCCAGCCGATAAAATACTGTATAGCCATTGGCGCCCTTAAACGGAGCTTTTGCTGTGTTGAGTGGTAACCCTTCTATCTTTGCTATAATCTAGCTATGGAAGACAAGATTAGTGCGATCAAGCAGTGGCTAGGTAACGACGCCATCAATATATTTGGTATTCAATTCTCCGGCAAGGATACACTGGGCGTACCTCTAGCTGAGAAGCTAGGGGCGAAGTTCATTAGTAGCGGTGATCTGGTGCGCTCAGCCATGAAGAGCAGTGATGATCAGCGGATTCGTCAGGCGGCGATCGACAGCCAGCAGGGTATCTTGACGCCGACTGATGAGTTTCGTCAGCTTATCGCCCCACATCTTAGCGATAAACAGCTGAGCAATCAGCCATTAGTGCTAGGCTCTGTAGGCCGCTGGATTGGTGAGGAAGAAGTGGTGATGGAGGCGCTGGAACGGGGTGGGCATCGTCTCAAGGCGGTGATAGTGCTGAATATTTCGGAGGCTGAAGTTTGGCGACGTTGGGAACAGGTCAAGGATGAACGCAACGGTGGTCGAGCGGACGATATTAGTAAAGAACGGGTACAACGGCGTCTAGATGAGTATGCCGAAAAGACCGTCCCGGTGATCCAAAAATACCATCAGTTGGGGCTGGCGCTCGACGTTGATGCCGGCGGGACGATCAAGCATACTTTCGATAGCGCTATTGATCAGATGTACCGGCTGGCTAGTCGCTAGCTAGAACCATTTGAAGGTGAAATAGCTTAGGGCGATGAGCACCATCGCCAGTATGACCACGATGATTAGCTTGAGCTTATGGGGGCTAGTCTGGCGGGCTGATTGGTGGTCGAAATAGACGATTCCGGCCAGCCGACCGTTCACTGCGACGCCTAAGGCTGGCTGAGCTTGGGTGTCGCTCGGTAACCCCTTGATCTTACTCTGCCTTAGAAAATCAAGCTCACCGACTACTATCCGGCGTCGGGCGACGGTGGCGTATACGCCGTGGGTGGAGGGTCGCAAATTACGAACCGGCGCAGGTTGAATCTGGTGGTCATGGCTATAGCTTGCTAGATAGTCTGTATATTGGCTGCGGTAGACTGTCTGGACGGAAGCGATCAGGGCAAGTACCGTCTTGCGGTCATACTCCGAGCTAACCTCGATCCTTTTAAGTACTATTTTGGTCTGATTCATTGCTATAATTTTAGCATGTCTATAGATAAGCAGCGGCTGTCATACGATAAGGTGGTTCAGGCGGTCTTGGGGCGAGCCAAACGAACCAAGTCCGATCAGGTCAGTCAGGGCGAACTAACGATTATCCTTAGCGAACTAGCTCGGGTGCTGGGTCGGCAAATAGCCGGTACGGTAGTGGAACTGGGTTGCTATCGGGGTGCGACAAGCTTAATGATGGCTCAGCTGTTGGTTGAGCTGGCGCCAGCTAAGCGGCTTTACCTGTATGATTCATTTGCCGGATTACCAAGCAAGACCGAGTGCGACCGATCGGCTCTAGGTGACGACTTTCAGCCGGGAGTGCTTAAGGCGAGTAAGTCAGAAGTATTAAAGGCTTTCGCTCATGCCAATTTGCCACGCCCGATAGTCAAGAAAGCTTGGTTTAGTCAGCTAAGCGGCGATGATTTGCCGGAGCAGATCTGTTTCGCTTACTTAGATGGCGACTACTACGATAGCATCAGGGATAGCTTCAGAGCTTGTCGGGGACGGCTAACACCCGGTGCTACGCTGGTAGTCGACGACTACGATAACGCCAGCTTGCCCGGTGTCCGACGGGCGGTAGATGAATGGCGGGAGACCAGCCTTAGTGATATCAAATCTTTCTGCCTGGTCGATAGTCTGGCGGTGATCAGGCTTATGGTATAATTTTACTAGTGAAAATATCAGGCGGAGTAATGGTTATCAGGCGATCCGAACACTGGGTGATCTGGCTTTTGCTGGTGATTAGCCTGGCGGGTCTGGCAGTGGCTAGTGCTTTTTTCCTGCGTCAGAATAATCTCAATATGGTTAAGTTGCGGGATGAGCTGGCGCAAGCAGATAAGTCTGGCAAGGTCGAGGTGGTTAATCAGGCGGCTCGTAAACTACAACGCTATGTGGCCGGCCATATGAATACAACCACGGGGCGGATTGCTCTACAGACGTTATATAACCAAGCTGCTCAGAAAGCTCTGGAAGAGGCTAAGCCGGCCGAAGTTGATAGCTCGGGCTATAACCTGGCGGCAAATGCTTGTCGATCGCAGCTAACCAGCTATGGTTATCAGTCGTGGGCCAGCTGCGTGGCTAATCGAGTTGGCATTCGTCAGACTACTGAGCTAGCGGGAGCGACGATGCCCGACCCTGATCTGTACTACGTGGAATACGCTCCGGCGAGATGGAGTCCTGATTTCGCCGGTATAACCTTAGTGCTGCTGATCGTCAATGCGATCATCCTGATCGTCAAGCTGGTCTCGATGATCGTCGGGGCGATACGTCAGCGCTTGCGACGGTCGGCCTTGGCTAACAGTAGTTGACAGTAGTAGCCGGATAATATACTCTGGAGATGTAAGTTAAGAAGGAGGATATCAATGGCAGCTTATGAATATGTCAATTCAAGAGGAGTGACATTCTATCTACATGAAAAGAAAGTGATCATCAAGGGTAATCGAGAGCAAACGATCCATTTCTTCGCTAAGAACATTGGTGGTCGTAGCGGCAAAGAGACTCCGATTGATGCTGTTCCCGCTGATTACTATGTGGTCGAGAATCCTCGCAACGGCTTTCCTACACTAAAGAAGAAGAAATAACCCCTTAATATCCGCTAGGATAACAAACATAAAATACCCCAGCTAAAGTGGGGTATTTTTGTATCATAAGCTTGGTCGGGGCAGCTGGGTTTGAACCAGCGACCAATCGGTTATGAGCCGACTGCTCTGACCACTGAGCTATGCCCCGACTTAGAGCTAATTATAGCATAGCGGTGATGCTATAATGTGGTTGTGCTTGATAGATTAGGGCGAAAGTTTGTGCGTTTCTGGACTGTTAGCCGATTGGTGCTAATGGTCGTTATTGCTGCTGTGGCGGTCTGGATGGCGATGGTTATCCAGGTGCTAAATAATAATTACAAGCTGCAACGTCAGGTTGATAATGCCAAGCTGGATAGCCAGATGCTTGAGCTGGAGAACCAAAATCTGCGCCTGGAACAGCTCTATTACCGGACAGATGAGTACATGGAGCTATCTGCTCGGTCGCTACTAGGCAAGGCTCTGCCGGGTGAGCACTTGGTTGTCTTGCCACGTGTTTCGCACGCTAGCAAGGCAAAACGGTCTGGTGGTGCCGTGGTGACCAAGTCGAACTTTGATCAGTGGCTGGATTTTCTATTTGGCCAGAATAGATGATAGAATAGAAGCAATGAAAAGAGAAAAGGGATTTACCGTTGTCGAAGTTGTAGTGGTGATAATCATCCTGACGACTCTGGCGACATTTTTCATCTTGCAGCGCAGTAGTCTGGAGAAGGCAAGTCGAGACCAACAGCGCAAGACTGCTATCAACGCCATGTACTACGCTCTAAAGGAAGGTTATCATCGTGAACACGGCAATTACCCGCTCCGGATTAGCCGAGAACAGCTGCCGATGATTGACCCGACATTATTTACAGACCCGTCCGGCTATACTCTGAACGGAGATAAATGTGTCTACACCAATATCCAGGGTGAGCAAAAGACTAATGGTAAATGTGAATATCGCTATAGTGCCACCGATTGCGACAGTGACGGCAAGTGCAAGAACTTCACGCTGACCGCCAAGCTGGAGGCTGAGGCGGACTATACTAAGTCAAGCCACAAGAAATAGCTAGCCCTAGGACACTAGCTTGATGACGGTGGGTTGGATTGGTCGGTCGGACCGCGGTATTTAGTAGTCTGCCCTTCATCAACCTGCTGGACGACGTGGTTGACGATGCGGAACTGCTCCTTGGGGCGGTCAACGAAGGTGAAGACATAAGTCTGCTCGTCGCCAATGGTACTTAGTCTAATAGAGCCGTAGTTGAGGATAGTCTGGATCGGATTAGTCTGGGCGTAGCTACAATCCTCGATATGCTCGATCTCGACATTCTGATTACGTTGCGAAAAAGGGGTGTACTGGATGCAAGCGAAGATCCGTTCGTTAGTGACGATAAAGGTATTTTGGCGGTAAACCTGAGTACCGACAATGCCACAGAGCAAGGACAGGACGATGGTCCCGACGAATAGCGATGCTTCTGTGGTGAAGTCGATCTTGATCGGCGAAGTGCGATCAATCAAGATGGTCACGATCGCCATAGTCAGAAAGACCGCCAGAGCGAACAGCCAGATCCGGACAATACCCCAGAAAGAGCGCTCAACATCAATCACCACATATTCTGTCGGCGAAAACTGAATATCAGGGTAATCATGGACACTACGGTCGTGGTCAGCTTGCTCGGCCGGTGTAAGGTGGTTGGGATCGGAAGGGACAGGTGGGTTATCGTTCATAAGGCTATTCTAGCATATTACTGTCGGACGCCGGGCTAGCTACGGTGTGGTCATAACCATTCTGGTGGCGCTAGTCCAGTTACCGGTCGCTTGGTAGCGGTTGCCGGCGTCGATCAGAGCTTCCCCTGAGTTGAGCATTCGGACGCTAGGCTCGGTGGCGTAGATCAGGCTAGGCTGGTAGAGGGCGATGGCGGGACAGTCCTTGAGCCACTGATGGACAAAGGCGACATAACGAGCTTGACGAGCCTCTGGGTTAGTATTGCTACGTCCTGCCGATAGAGCAATCTCAGCTCGTCGAGAGCGGTAATTAGCTAGGTTGAGTCCTGACGCCTGGGTCTGAGTTGATGACCAGTAGGCAAACATATCGGGGTCGGCGCCGAGGTGAATCTGGTAGACAAGTACGTCGTAATTACGAGGTGCTAGGTAATTTTGCTGTGCTCCGCTAGGCGGAATGGCTCTAACTTGAGCGTTAACCCCGAGCTTCTTCCACTGTTGAGCGATTAGGCGAGCGACGTTCTGATAGTTGGTGTCGGCGATGGTGATGATATTGAGATTAAGCTGGGCGCCGGACTTTTGGCGATAGTCGCTACCCTGAGGCTGAACCCACCCGGCGCTGTCCAACATCTTCTTAGCTTCCTCTAAGTTGTAGTCCGGTTGCTTAAGCCGATCGACTTGATCGTATACGCCGGTGGCAATCGGTGTCTCCAGTGCAGTCGGCTCGTGGAGCCTGTTATCACTACCGCTGAGAACCTGTTTTCGGATAGCGCTACGATCCAGTCCGAGACGTAGAGCTCGTCGGACGACGGGGTCGCCGGTCAGATCGGCTTCGTTGTTAAAGATGGCGAAGACTCCATCAGCAGTCTTCAGCTGAATTAGCTTGAAGTTGTGTTTTAGCTGGGGTAGGCTGTCAATCTTGACTCCGCTGATAGCGTTAACCTCGCTACTGATCAGTCCTTTGATGAGGGAGCTATTGTCGCTATATGTCCTGATGGTGAAGGTGTTTAGCTTAGGCGGGCTGCCGTAATAATTCGGGTTAGGCTGGAAACGCCAGGTTGATGAATCCCCCGACTTCTCAGTGCTGGCAAAGCTAAAAGGTCCAGCACCGACAAGCTTAGCCGGCTGTTTATTGGAGAGGTCGGCTATCTCTATGGCTGACTTACCTTCCAGGATATGCTTGGGTAAAACTCCGAAAGTCAAAGCAGAGTCAAATGACATCAGTGGAGCTGGTAGAGTGAACTCCACTGTCGTGGTGTCTTTGGCGGTGGCGGTGATGGTCTGCCAGCTACTGCTAATGGCGCTATTGATCTCAGGCTTTTTCATTAGCGCTAGAGTGTGTACCACGTCTGAAGCAGTCAAGGCTTGACCGTCAGCCCATTTAAGATCCGACCTTAGCTTGACCGTCCAGACTTTGCCACTGTCATCGTGCTGCCATGAGTGAGCTAGCTGTCCATGGAGCTTGTTGGCGCTATCGTAGGATAGCAACCCCGGATAAACCAGCTGGCTAGCTGCTTTCTCGGTGTCGGTATTTGCATAGAGAGGGCTGATAGTGGTTAGCTTATCTACCACTCCTTCCACATAGTTGCCGCCGGAGGCAGCCGCTTTTACCATAGTTCGACTGTTTATCTGGATGGCCTGGGCGAAGCAGCAACAGATCAAGAGTAAGATCAGACAAAGCCACAAGACTACATCTCGGCGGACTGCTCGGATGTGGTCTAGTCGACCGGTGATGAAGTGGCTGGTATGTCTAGCAACCGAGCTGGTAGCTCGATCGACTTGTCGCCGAGCCTGCTTGACCCACTTGCTGCCGGCTGAGCTCTTAGTTATCAAGATAAAGCTCCTTAGACCATCATGCTGCCGAGCAGGCTAACCACAAAGACAACTGCCAGGATAATCGTAGTGTCGTACAGGTTCCTCTCTAGTCCTCGCCTGGTAGTGAACAGCTCACCGCTGGCACCAAAACCTGCCCCGAGTGAGGCGCCGCGTGCTTGTAGCAAGATGCACAGAGCAGTGAGACTGGCACTAGCTACTATGATAATGTTTAATATCTCGTTTAATTTCATACTTTCTCCTGGTTTAATTCAATCGGCGTTAAGCTGTTTAACAAGTAGTTTAGCAGACTAAGGATCAGACTACTAACTATAGCCCAACCAAAGCTCATGTGGATATTAGGTAGCATAGCGATAGTCAGCCAGATCATCAGCCCGTTAATAACCAGAGTGAATAGCCCCATGGTTACTAAGACAAAAGGTAGCGACAGGGCGGTTACCACCGGCTTGACGATGGCGTTAATCGCTGAGAAGACCAAACCGGCCAGCAGAAAGGTTGCGACAGACATCGGTATGGAGTTTAATGTGTCGTAGCCAAATAGTTGTACGGCTACCCATAGACCTAGCGCACAGACAAACCACCGAATAGTAAAGGATAACGCTCTCTCCACGGGGCTATTATATCATAGCCGGGACTTAATCCGGCGGGCTAGCTTGGCTCCGACCACCCGAGCTAACTCGGCTTCCTCGCTTTGTCTGACCTGCTGAACCGAGCCAAAGTGTCGGAGCAACTTGCGCCTGGTGGCAGGGCCGACACCGGGGATACTTTCCAGTAGATTGCCGGTTTGACCTTTAGTCTTAAGGCTACGGTGATAAGAGATAGCGAAGCGATGTGACTCGTTGCGTAGCCGCTGAAGGAGCTTTAGCAGATCGGTGTAACGATTGACGGTCGTCTCGCCTAACATGGTGAAAGAATGACCGGCGGAATGATGCGCTCCCAGGTGAAAGTTTAGACTGTAGTAGTCGCCCCGGTCGGTGACCAGCACACCCGGCTCGGGGTTAGCCAGGAGGTGTTGAATACCTTCGGGCCGGATGTGGCTATAGTGTTTACTGACGATCAGTTCATCATTGCGCTTAGCTAAGCCAACTAAGGGGATATTAAGCACTAGCCGGTGTACGGCTCTGAGCTGAGGTTCGCCACCATCAACGACGATCAGATCGGGCATCCCCCAGTTCAGATGGCGAGGTGAGAAGCGTCGCTCCATTACCTCAGCCATAGCGGCAAAGTCATCATTGCGGTGCCGGTGAATCTGAAACTTGCGATATTCTCGCTTGTCGGCTACCCCGTTAGTGGCGACCACCATTGCTCCAACTACGTTCTGACCGCTCTGGTGGGAGATATCGTAGCATTCCAGACGACGAGGGATATCCGCCAGCTGAAATAGTTGCTTAGCCTCCATTAGCGCCTTGTCTTTGCTAATATCCATAAACTCATCTCGTCCGAAGATGATTTGTCGACGTAGTTCATTTAGGCTGGTTAGTTTATTGCGTAACCTGAGGGCAGTTTCGTAATCTTGCCGGTCGCTAGCCTGTTTCATCTCCCCGGTGATCTCTCGTTGGAGCTTGACTCGCCCGCCTTTGAGGTAGCGCACCAGCTGATGCAGATCGGCTCGATAATCGGCGCTGCTGCCGCTCGGCACTAAGCCTAGCTGTTTTAGTAGGGCAGATTGACGGTCGCCGGGCTTAGTCAGATAGGGAAAGGTCTTGCGCAAATAACGTAGTGCTTTTCTGAGTGGTGCACCGCCGTAGAAGGGGCCGATGTAGTCTGCGCCATCATCAGCCGGCGCCCGAGTGGTGGTAACTAGGGGATATTCATCATGAAAATTGATACGTACGTAGGAGCTATTCTTGTCATCTCGGAGCAGGATGTTGTATTTTGGTAGGTAGCGCTTGATCATCTCGTTCTCGAGAAAGAGAGCATCAATCTCGGAGTCGGTCTCGATCCAGTCTGTCATGGCGATATGCTGGACTAGCTTGGTAGTCTTCAGGTCTTTGGGGCTACTGTTAAAGTACTGACGGACTCGATTTTTGAGTACGGCGGCTTTACCAACGTAGATTACTTCGCCTGACTGATCTTTATGAAAGTAGACACCGGGTGAAGTGGGTAGAGTCTTGAGCTTGTCAGCTAGAGCTTGATTCATATCTCTATTATGGCACAGCCAAAGATCAAGATGCGACGATCACACTTGCCGGTGCTACAGACTATAAGCTGGTGTTGGGTACACCGGGTAGCTTGGGCGTACCGGGTACGCCGGGCGTAGGCGGCTTGGTCGGGGTGACGGGCGGCTTGACCGGGTCGGGGTCGGGTGTTTTTGGTGGTGTGAGCGAGACACAGGTAGCTGGGTAAGTGCCGTTGACCGGCTGAAGTGTCCCTTTGGCTCGAGATTGCTTGGTCTGTTTATTCGGTACGGAGAATAGCTCACATAGGCCGGGTCGACGTGCGGCCACGCCGCTGACCACGGTACAGACCTCCCTGGGCTTTCCTTTGGTGACAAAAGAGTAATTGAATAGGTTAGGAAGATGAGTCATTTTCTCGGGTATTACGATCTGTCCATCAAGCAGTGCTATCTCCTCCTTGCTTAGCAGACCGGTAACGTCGGTCGGTACGAGCTTGAAGTCCGGGTAAGAAACATCGGGGTATGGTTTGCCCTGGTCGTCAAATAAGCGGTCGGACAGAGCGTAGATATGGTTATCGACTCCTCTGGCGGTCAATGATTTTCTGTCTCCATAGATGTTGCCGATGAAATCCCGTAGCTGGGGTAACGAACCGACTAGATACGGCGTAGCTTCGTAGATAGTGGCAGGCTGGCTATCTTTACTTCGCCAGTATAGCCATAATTTGCCTTGATTATCTAGGGCATAAATACTGTTTATCCGCTTCACCCCACCTCGCTTAGTCAGCTCGTCGGTCTTTGCTTCGACGATCGACCCACCATTGCTAGTACGCTGATAGAGTTTGTTTTTAGAAGTGAGGAACCAGATTCCTTTGTTCTTATTATCGTAGGCGGGGCTGTTGTTGTAGGCAATCTCTCTAATCGAGGCGTCTCCTAGAGCGGAGCTTAGGTCATACTTTTTACTGGCGTCGGGAAAGAGGCCGTTAGTCAGATCCGGTCTGGGGACGCCCGGCTCTATCCTTCCGCTAGATAAGCCGTAAACGGTATTTTGACTATAGGCGAAACCACCTCTAAGGGAGACACCACTACCGATACCGAGGATGTGGGTACCTGATAAGCTTTTATCCGGAGTTGGAGTATTGTGTCGCCAACTCTCTTCCCAGTCGCTCTCCCAGCCCCAGTAATAAACTTTGCCCGACTCGGAGATAGCGGTAACGATATTAGCAGAATCGTCTCCATAGGTAGTTAGCTTAATGATCTTATCGCCGTTAAAGTACCCGGTAAGATCTTGTGGCTGATCGTAGTAACAGGGTGGGCGTTTGATAACATAATAATTGAGCCTATGTGTTCCTTTGATTTGGCACTTAGTGCCTACACCGACTGACCCCATGACATTATTACCCCAGGCGTAGACCCTGCCACTCTGAGTCAGAGCAAGCACTGTGCCTGCGTATAGACTATCGTCTTCATGACGTTTGGCATTTTTGCTCTCTTCTTCATTATTGACAAAGATGGTATACGAGTTGGCGTTGCCCAGGTGTAATATCTGGATGACATTGTCATCTACCGTTGTCCCCGGTGCTTGGCTAGTCTGCTCCGCACCGGTGTTAGGTGCGCTAGGTGTTCTTGCCGTGCTGGAGGTACCGGTGCGACCGTTGCCGGACCGAGTGGGCAAATTGGCGGCGGGGACACCGGGCCCGACTTGGTTGCCATTGGCTGCGCCATTATTGTGAGCAGCTCCCGGATTCTGGTTGGGCTGAGTCGGACCGGTCTGACCGTTATCGCCACCGGGATTAGGCTTCGGATTGGGATTCGGATTAGGCTTAGGGTCGGGCTTGGGATCCGGTTTGGGTGTGGGTGGCGTTGCCTGCGGTACATCGACGCAGGTAGCCGGGTAAGTACCGTCGACCGGCTGAGTGGTCTCAAAGCCTACGCCACTGTGTATCCCGCCGGTCGAAACCGTGGTCTCAGCGGCACCACTGAGGGCAGTGCAGACTGTACTGGAGCTGCCCTCCAGGACATAGGAGTAATCATAGAGTGAGGGAACTTTACCGACATAGAAGTAGGCGGGGACAGTGATATTACCGCTAAAAAGTCGAACCTTTTTCTTGTTAACTGCGGTGGTGACGTCATTCGGCTCGTACTTCTTCTTGCCGTAGGTATTGCCGTCCTTATCCATGAAGCCGAGGTTGATGGTGTAGAAATGACCATCTGTACTGCGTAGCACCATCTCCTTAGTACCGACGATGTCACGCATAGCCGGTATGGTGCCGATCATATTGGCCGATATGTCTTCCAGAGCAGCCGGTGTCTTGCCGTAGTAATATGCCCACATCTTGCCCTGGTTATCGATAGCGTAGTTAAAGCCAATGTGCTTGATACCGCCATGCTTAGCAACGGTCTCGTTAGTCGCTTCGTAGGTCGTCCCATCATGGTGTATCATCAGGAGCTTATTCTTAGAGGTAAGAGCCCAGGCGCCATAGTTTTGGCTGTTGCCTGACTTGGTAGTAAAATCGGCCTCTCTGATGGTTACATCACTCGGTAGTGAATTGGAGCTGTATGAATATGACTGGGGCGAACGCAAGCCATCCTTTGGTCTACCGTTGTTATGCATGTCGTAGACCACTCTATCGTCCCAGGCAATGCTTGGCCAGCCGGTAGTCATACCGGTGGTATGAATGCCTGACATACTTGGGTCAAGGTGAGGGGTGTTGTGCTGCTCATCCTTCTTCCAATCGTATCGCCAGCCCCAGTAGTATAGCTTGCCCGACTCGGTGATAGCGACGGCAACATAGCCTTCGTAGCTGGAGAGTTTGACTACTTTTTCGCCTCCGAAATACTTAGTCAGATCTTGTGGCTTGTCGTAGTAACAGGGCGGCTTCTTCTCGGCGGGAATTTTGACGCTACCCTGCTCAACAATGGTGCACTCAGCGCCGATGCCGACCTTGCCGTACATGTTGTTACCCCCGGCGTAGACTTTACCGGTCTGGGTCAGAGCAATGACCGTACCTGCATAGGCGCTATCCTTCATCCGTTCACCTTTATAGGCGTACTCGGGGATGCCCAGATGCATGATCTGGATGACTTGGTCGTAGCTGCTGTCGTTTGGGGCGGCGATGACCGGAGTGCCGGAGCTGATTACCGCTGCTAACGATAGAATCACTACTCCCAGTGCGTATGCCAGACTACGACCAAGCTTGGTCAGTCGATAGTAGACAGCGCTTTGTTTATTCATTCTTGCCTCCATGTTTTTATTTTTATCAACAGTTTCTAACTATAAGCATAATATACTAAACATTTTCTTGAATAGCAAGTGCCAGCATGGGAAATAGACTTTGTTGCATAATCTCCAACCAAAATGAGTAGTGTGTTAATAGACAACTATTTTCTGAAATTATGTTATATCTATTACCCACTTTAATCGTCGCTCAAACTTTCTTGTATGTATTCCTCTACTGTTTCGATAATAATTCGCACAGACTCGGAACAGTTTTTGAACATTATTAAATCAAATATTGCGTCTGGGTACTTACGAATAGGATCGGCCAATAACGCATGGATAAACGACTGGGTAACACCAGTTACACCTCTAAAATCAATAATTATCGATTCACCCTTTTCTAAACTAGGCAGTATAACACTTATGCGAATATCTCTTGCTATATCTTTATTCTCGCCGTATATACCCACCCTCTCGGTCATATAGATTATCATAAGAACTTAAACCTTCTGTAATTACGCTTCTTTCTAAGTCGAATAGCTTCACTGTACCTATCTCGAATTTTGCTCAGCAAATCGTTAAATCCCTCCAAATCATTGTCAAGAGTTAAGTCAATTGCCACGAGCGTGCCATCTAAAAACGGAGCATTACTTTTTTCAGAATAACGATCATCTTCTGGATTGATAGTTAACCGAGGATTCTTCGAGCGTTTATCACGCAATAATAGTTTATATATTCCCGAACCGCTATAAATCATAAAATAATTTCTAGCAACCTTTGCAATAGACTTTACAAAAAACAACCCCGCTCCAGCATTATCCCCCGTACCACCAGTATGTGTAGTAGTGCCAGATACACCAGGCAATAATGACCATTTTATAGCATCTATATCGCTTTGTGAGTGACTAGGCCAAAACTTGCTTAAACTACGTCGAATTCCAATACCATTATCACAAATACCAATCCGAATCGTATTTGATTTTTTATAGTATTGTGCCGCTACAATCGCGCCAGTGTCGCTGGCAGCATGTTCTAGCACATTCCTGATTAGTTCGCCCACTATATATTTAATGGCGTCTGCCTTTTCGGGCGGAAGATGTAATAAGGGAACTATATCTGATATAAACTTAGATTGCTCATTGGGATTTTTGATTATTGTTAACGGAATGAAACGCCCAGAGGGATCTTTTCTTTTTATAGAATAAGGCGACTTCTGCGCCGTAAATTTAAATAGCCCCATACTGTCAAGATACGACCCCGATGGTGCCATTAGATCCGGTAGCGTAACATTGTTTTTTCCAACCTTCAGCGCCAGTGATGCTGTAAGCGCTAAAATAGCTGGGTGCACATTTATCCATTTTGGGTGCGTATCTATTGTTAATTTAGATGGGTTTGACAAATCAAGTCTACTTAAAAAACCATCAAAATACGCTAGGTAATCAGAATTTGAATAATAGATTCGCATGACTTCATTTTACCTGTATAGCGTGTTTTTATCAATATACGTCATACAGGTGACCTACAAAAAAGTTAACAACTTGTTGCGGTAATATTCATACTGCTTGCGGCGGGCTTCAATTTCTGCTGTCTCTCTCGATCCACTCATAGCCCGCCATTTCGCTACCATTA
>ERZ773073.607-NODE-607-length-18340-cov-32.159530_pt1 | contig 18340 bp, 21 predicted proteins | sample MGYA00580616_ERZ773073 | MGnify/ENA primary metagenome ERZ773073 (study PRJEB29015, sample SAMEA2737960) | human oral metagenome | biome: human oral; feature: human-associated habitat; material: dental | place: China | collected 2131 ...
ATATGGGGAGTTTTTATGAAAATTGCTTTAGTTACAGGAGCTAGTTCAGGAATAGGTTACGAGATAGCAAAAACATTATTAAATATGGACTATGAAGTTTATGGTATTGCTAGAAATTTCATAAAGAATGAAACTAAGATTTTTGAAGATTATGAAAACTTTTTTCCTATTGTTTGTGATCTAGCTAAACTTGATGAATTGGAAAAAACTTTACATTCATTAAAAAAAATAAAATTTGATTTAATAGTAAATTCAGCAGGACTTGCTCATTTTGGTTTACATGAAGAGATAAATACAGCCAAGATTAAAAATATGATATCAGTGAATTTGCAAGCACCTCTTGTAATTAGTCAATATTTTTTAAGAACTTTAAAAGAAAATAAGGGGACAATAATAAATATATCATCAGTTACTGCAAATAAAGAAAGTCCTTTAGCTTCTGTTTATTCAGCAACAAAAGCAGGTCTTAGTCAATTTTCAAAAAGTTTGTTTGAAGAAGTTAGAAAGAATGATGTTAAGGTTATAACAATCTATCCAGATATGACTAAGACAAACTTCTATCAGAATAATACATATTTTGAATGTGATGATGATGAAAAAGCATATATAAAAAGTGAAGATATAGCAAAAACGATAGAGTTCATTTTAAATCAAAGTGATAATATAGTTTTTACAGATGTAACAATAAAGCCTCAAAGGCATAAAATAAAAAAGATAAAAAGAAAGGAATAATACAAATGAATATTTCAATTCTAGGAAGTGGGAGTTCAGGGAATTCAACTTTTGTAGAAATAGAAGACTATAAATTATTGGTAGATACAGGTTTTAGTTGTAAAAAAACTGAAGAAAAATTGGAAATGATAGGTAAAAAATTATCAGATATATCAGCGATTTTAATAACTCATGAGCATAGTGACCATATAAATGGAGCAGGAGTTATAGCAAGAAAATATGATATTCCAATCTATATTACTCCTGAAAGTTACAGGGCAGGAGCAGTTAAATTAGGAGAGATAGATAAATCTTTATTAAATTTCATCAATGGTGATTTTATCCTTAATGATAAAGTAAAAGTTTCTCCATTTGATGTTATGCATGATGCTGAAAGAACTATTGGTTTTAAATTAGAAACTCAGTTGAATAAAAAAATTGCAATATCAACTGACATTGGTTATATAACAAATATAGTTAGAGAATATTTCAAAGATGTAGATGCTATGGTTATTGAAAGTAACTATGATTTTAATACTCTTATGAACTGTTCATATCCTTGGAACCTAAAAGAAAGAGTTAAAAGTAGAAATGGTCATCTTTCAAATAATGAGTGTGCAAAATTTATTAAAGAGATGTATACAGATAAATTAAAAAAAGTATTCTTGGCTCATGTAAGTAAAGATAGTAATAATATTTCTCTAATAAAAGAAACTCTTGAAGATGAATTTATTGGAATGATTAAGAAACCTAACTGTGAGATAACTACACAAGACAATGTAACAAAACTATTTGATATAGATGAATAGGTGGTGACTATGGACGAAATATCAGAATTATGGGAAGACTTAAAGTTTGAAGTTGGAAGTATTGGGAATGAACTATTACCCAAAGATAGACAAGAAGTATATATTGGCATGGGAGATAGAAATGCAGATGTTTTATTTGTTGGAAATGACCCAAAGCTTTATTTAGCTGAAGACTATAAAGTTGAGTCTCAATCAAGTGGGGCTTTTTTAATAAGACTTTTAGATGTTGTTGAGTATTTACCTGAAACATATTATATAACTACATTAAGTAAAAGAGAAATAAAAATAAAGAATTTTAATGAAGAAGAAAGAAAAAAATTAATAGATTTACTTTTTATGCAAATTTTATTAATTTCTCCAAAAATAGTTGTCTTTCTTGGAAAAGAAGTTGCACAACTAATTGAAAATAAAGAAATTGATTTTGATAATGAAAGAGGAAAATTTAAAAAATGGAGAGGAGATGTTGAAACATATTTAACTTACGATGTTGAAACTGTTATCAAAGCTAGAAATGATAGTGGTAAAAAAGCAGCTATTGCTCTTAATTTTTTAAATGATATGAAAAATATAAAAGAGAGGTTAAATAATGATGAATAAAAAAGAAGCTAGAACTTTAATAAAAGAAAGAAGAATGAATTTATCCAAAGAATATATTGATGTTGCTAGTGATAAAATATTTGAAAAATTACTACAAAATGAATATTTTAAAAATGCAAAAGTTGTTATGAGTTATATGGACTTTAAAAATGAAGTTAAGACAGATAAAATAAATGATTTCATAAAAAATTCTGGGAAAATATTAGTTCTACCAAAAGTTATAGATAAAGAAACAATGATTGTGATAGAAGATAAAAATCAATATATTGTTAGTCCTTTTGGTAATAAAGAACCTGATGGTGAAGAATATAAAGGACAGATTGATGTTATTATTACACCAGGAGTTGCTTTTGACAGAGATAAAAATAGAGTGGGGTTTGGTAGAGGATATTATGATAGATTTTTTGTAAAACATCCTAATGCAAAAAAGATTGCAATAGCTTTTGAAAAGCAAATAATTGATGAAGGTATTGAAACTGATAAATATGATAAGAAAGTTAATATTTTAATAACTGAGGATAACATAATAAAATAAAAGGATAGGAGTGAAAAATGTTAGATCAAGAAATTATAGAAATTGCTAAAAATATTTATGAGACTGAAATTAAATCATTAGAATTGAGAATGAATAAATTATCAGAAAATTTTGTTAAAGTAGTAAGAAAAATATATGACTGTAAAGGAAAAGTTGTAGTCACAGGTATTGGAAAAACAGGAATAATTGGTAAGAAAATATCTGCAACTTTTGCTTCAACAGGTACAACAAGTATATTTATGAATTCAACAGAAGGATTACATGGAGATTTAGGAATTATTAATCCAGAAGATATAGTTTTAGCTATTTCAAATAGTGGAGAAAGTGATGAAATTATTGCAATAATGCCAGCAATAAAAAATATAGGAGCATATATAATTGCAATGACAGGAAATATTAATTCAAGACTTGCAAAAGCTTCTGACTTATATATAAATACACATGTAGAAGAAGAAGGCTGTCCTATAAATCTTGCTCCAATGTCATCTACAACAAATGCTCTTGTAATGGGAGATGCTTTTGCAGGTTGCCTTATGAAACTTAGAAACTTTTCTCCACAAAACTTTGCAATGTATCATCCAGGAGGAAGTTTAGGAAGAAAATTACTAACAAGAGTTGGAAATTTAATGAAAACTGGTGAAGCTCTTGCTTTATGTAAAACTGATACAAGTATGGAAGATATAGTAATTTTAATGAGTGAAAAAAAATTAGGTGTTGTTTGTGTAATGAATGAAGAAAATAATATTCTAGTTGGAATTATTACTGAAGGAGATATAAGAAGAGCATTAAGTCATAAAGAAGAATTTTTTAAATTAAAAGCTAAGGATATAATGACAACAAAATATACTAAAGTTGATAAAGAAGAAATGGCAACACAAGCTTTATCAATAATGGAAGATAGACCACATCAAATTAATGTACTTCCTGTATTTGATAATGCTAAGTTTGTAGGGGTTATTAGAATACATGATTTATTGAAAGTTAGGTAAATAAAATAAATGAAAGTTAATATTAGTAATGTAATAGTATCAATTAATAAAAATCAGGAAAAAGAAATATATAAAGAGTTAGAAAAAAATGGTATTTCTAGAGATAATATAGAAAATTTAAAATATTTAAAAAAGTCCATTGACAGTAGAAAAAAAAATGATATTAAATTTATCTATACTTTAGAAATTAGTTTAAAGAAAAATATAAATTTAGAAAAATATTCTAAGCTAAGTTTAGCTAAGGAAGATTTTTATGAAAAAAGAAGCCCTCTCTATCCTAAAAGAGAAATTGCTGTTGTTGGAACAGGACCAGCAGGACTTTTTTCTGCTTTAAGATTAGCTGAACTAGGGTATATCCCCATTGTTTTTGAAAGAGGAGAAGAAGTAGACAAAAGAAATGTTACAACAGATAATTTTATAAAGACTAATATTCTTAATCCTAATTCAAATATACAGTTTGGAGAAGGCGGAGCAGGAACTTATTCTGATGGTAAATTAAATACTAGAATTAAAAGTGAGTATATTGAAAAAGTTTTTAAAGAATTCATAGAATGTGGTGCTCAAGAAGAAATCTTTTGGAATTATAAGCCACATATTGGGACTGATGTGCTAAGAGTTGTAGTTAAAAATCTAAGAGAAAAAATTAAGTCTTTAGGTGGGAAATTTTATTTTAATTCACTTGTTGAAGATATTGAAGTAAAGAATAATGAAATTAAAGCTTTAAAAATTTTAGAAGTGGATAGTCAAAAAAGATATACTTATGATATAGATAAGGTTATTTTTGCTATTGGACATTCATCAAGAGATACATATAAAACGCTATATTCAAAAGGTGTTGCTATGGAAAATAAACCTTTTGCTATTGGAGTTAGAATTGAACATTTGAGAAAAGATATAGATAAAATGCAATATGGAGAGGCTGTTTCAAATCCACTTTTAGAAGCTGCAACTTATAATATGGCTTTTAATAATAAAAAAGAAACAAGAGGGACTTTTTCATTTTGTATGTGTCCAGGTGGAGAAATTGTAAATGCTTCATCTGAATTGGGAGCTTCTCTTGTCAATGGTATGAGTTATTCTACAAGAAGTGGTAAATTTTCAAATTCTGCAATAGTAGTTGGAATATCTGAAAAAGATTATGGAGATCAAATTTTTTCTGGTATGTATTTACAAGAAAAATTAGAGAAAAAAAATTATGAAATTGTTGGAACTTATGGGGCTATTTACCAAAATGTAATAGATTTTATGAAACATAAAAAAACTACTTTTGAAATTGAAAGTAGCTATAAGATAAAATTATTTTCTTATGATATAAATAATTTTTTCCCGAATTATATAACTAGAAATCTTCAATCAGCTTTTGAAAATTGGAGTAAAAATAATCTTTTTATTTCAGAAAAAGTAAATCTAATAGGTCCTGAAACTAGAACTTCTGCTCCTGTTAAAATTTTAAGAGATTTAAAGGGTGAATCTATTTCAATTAAAGGATTATTTCCTATTGGTGAAGGAGCAGGTTATGCAGGTGGAATTATGAGTGCTGCTGTTGATGGAATTAAGATTGTAGATTTAGCTTTTAGTAAAAAAATATTCTAAGTTATTGACAAAGATTTTATAAAGTTATACAATGTACAGAGCATTTAAATTTTAAGGAGGTGGTTCAATATGAAAAAATTATTTATTTTTGTTATTTTATTACTAGTTGTTGGAGTTTCAAGTATGGCTGCTGGTTTTTATCATGGTCCAAGATATATGAATGAAGAATTTCACCATTATAATTCTAGAATGTATGAAAGAACATATAATGGAAATTATTGTACAAATAATTATTATTCTGATAATTACTACAATGGTGGATATAGAAGTTGTTGTAGATAATAATAATACACAAGAAAATAGGGCTACTGTATTTGGTTGTTTATCAAATAATAGTGTTGATAAAAAAGTTTAGACTTACAATTAACAGAACTAAGAGAATTTTTTTGAGAATAAAATCTTAAAAGATTCTCTTTTTTGTTTAATTAAATCACTTTATTGAATTAAAAAATTAAGCACTAATTGATATAATTCCCGCTTGAATTAATATGCGCTTTTTAAAATTACTAAAATTTGAATATCCAAATGGAGAATACATATCCATATAGATATCTTCAATAATATCAATAATATTTTAAGCTCTTTTAAAGTCATTAATAATAAAATTTTGTTATTCTAATTTTTTATTAAAAGAATATATTATTAACTAAAATATAATAAATATTATATTTAGTTTAACATATAATTTTTTATTAAAATAGTAAGAAATATGCTATAATAAAATTATCTACTAAAGGAGGTAATTTTATGAAAAAGTTTAAAAGTTTGTTTTTTAGTTTGTTTTTAATATTAAGTATAGCCCTATTTGGAGCTGAAAAAACTATCTATGTTGGAGCACCAAAAGCACCACCAGTTTTACCTGTTCTTAGAATGATGGAAACAAATGCCTTAGGAAAAGATTATAAAATAGATATTAAAGTGTGGAATAGTCCTGAAATTTTAATAGCTATGGTACAAGGAAAGGAAGCAGATTTTTTTGCATTTCCTGTAACAGTGGTTTCAAAGCTGTATAATAAAGGTTTAAATGTAAAATTAATGAATGTTAATACTTGGGGAGTCGCTTCTTTCATAAGTAAAGACCCTTCAGTAAAAAGTTGGAAAGATTTAAAGGGTAAAACTATATATATAGGATTAAAGTCTTCTCCACCTGATGTGTATACACATTATTTTTTAGATAAAGAAGGTCTAAAAGAAAAGATAGACTATAATGTTATTTATGCAAATAAAGCAGAAATTTTAAATTTAGTGATTAGTGGAAAAGCTGATAATGCTGTTACAATAGAGCCAGATACAACAGCTGTTTTATCTAAAAATAAAAATTTTAAAATAATAGCTAATTTTGAAGAAGAATGGCAAAAGTATAAAGGGGATAAGAGTTCAATACCTACTGCTGGTTTTGGAGTTATTGGGGAAGTTGCAGAAAAAGACCCTGAATTAGTTAAAAAATTTAATGAAGAATATGCAAAAGCTTTACAATGGGTAAAAGAAAATCCAGAAGAAGCTGGAAAGCTTGCAAAAGAAAAATTAGGAATGGATGCAGAAGTTATTAAAAAATCTATACCAAAAATAGGATTAAATTTTGTTCATGCACAAGATGCTAAAAAAACTTTAAATGAATATTATAAAATTATGAAAGATTATGATCCAAAAAATATTGGAGGAAAAGTTCCAGATGAACATCTTTACATTAACAAATAAAATATTAAGTTTTTTACTTATTATTATATTTTGGTTTATATTAAGTAAAATATATCCACCTATTGTAGTTCCAAGTGTGAGCCAAGTTTGGGAAAGTATTAAAGGGATTCTTTTAGATACAACATTACTAAAAGAGATTTTAACAACAATTATTAGATTATTCATTGGTTTTAGTTTTGGTTTAATATTTTCTATAATTTTTAGTCTTATTATAACACGTTCAAAACTTTTAGGAGATATTTTTTACCCAATAATTGAATTTTTACAAGTAGTACCACCAATAAGTTGGTTAATTTTAGCTATACTATGGTTAGGTTTAAATGGAAAACCAGCTATTTTAATTGTTTCAATTTCTATATTCTGTATTATGACTATATCTCTAGTAAACTCAATAAATAATATAGATAAAAAATTGCTAGAAGTGGCAGATGTTTTTCATTTAACAAAGTTTAAAAAATGGAAATATATTATAGTTCCTTCACTTTATCCAGCATTTGAAACAGCTCTTATAGTATGTCTTGGAACAGGAGTAAAACTTGTAGTTATGGCAGAAGTGTTGACAATAGATAGTGGGATTGGTGGACAAATAACTAATGCAAGGATAAATATAGAAACAGAAATGGTAATTGCTTGGTCAGTTATAATAGTAGGAATTTATTTTATTTTGGGAGGTATAGTAAAGTGTCTGAAAAAATGCCAATGGATAAGAAAATTTTGGTATCAAAGTCTATTAGCAAAAAATATAATGAAAAATTAATTTTAGATAATATTAATTTTGAAATGTTTTCAGGTGAAATTTTAGGTTTACTTGGACCTTCTGGAATAGGAAAAACTACTCTTTTAAATATTTTGGTCGGTTTAGAGAAAGAAACAAGTGGAGAAATAATAAACTATCATAATAATAAAATAGGTTATGTTTTTCAGGAAGATAGGCTTTTAAATTGGTTAACATTATTTGAAAATATAAAGTTAATTAAAGAAGATATTGATGAAAAAATAATTTGGGAAAATTTATCTTTGGTAGGTTTAAAAGACTACTATAATTATTTTCCAAAAGAGTTAAGTGGTGGAATGAGACAAAGAGGTTCTATTGCAAGAGCATTAACTTTTGCTGGAGATATAATGCTTTTTGATGAACCTTTTAAGTCACTTGATATAAAATTAAGATTTGAGCTATTGGATTTAATGAGAAAATTAAAAGAAGAAAAAAATACAAGTATACTTTTTGTAACTCATGATATAGAAGAAGCTTTATATGTATGTGATAGAATTTTAATTTTAAAAGGACAACCTGCTAATATTTCAAAAAAAATAAATTTATCTAATAAAAGAAAAGAAAATAAATTATCTCTTCAAGATGAAGTTGAATTAAAAAGAGAAATTTTAAATTCTTTATATGAAAACTAAAAAATGGTGCAGTTCATCACAGATTTGAACTGCACCTATTTATATTCTATTTATAATAAAAATTAATTCTTAGCAATATCACAGTAAAACTTTACTATTCTTCATTAATCCAGTTTATCTATTCAGATAAATCATTTAAATATTGAATATTAGTACTTGATTTATCAATAAATGAATTAAGAACTCTTGTTTCATTTCCTGTTTGATCTTTTCTATTTTTCTTTAATTCTCTCACTTCTGTTCTAAAACTTTCAAACTTATTTAATATATTTCTTCTATCTTTTTCTACTATTGGATTTTCAAGCATTTTATAATATTCATTTGATAAAGCACCATATTTTTGATTTAAACTGGCTTCCACTTCATTAAAAGGTGCATTTTTTGTTGAAGTACAAGCATTAATAACTAAAACACTCACTAACATTAAAATAATCTTTTTCATTTTTACTTCCTTTCTTACTACCAAGATTGTATTTCTAATTTTTTATCTCTTATCATAAGTTCATTAACAGCTTCTGCTGCATTTTTATTTTCAAATAAGACAGCATTAACTTGTTCAATAATTGGGATTTCTACATTATATTTTTTTGCAGCCATTAAAGCAGATTTAGCACTATAAACCCCTTCAACTACCATATTAACTTCTTTTATAGCTTCATCTAGTGTTTTTCCTTGTCCTAATAAGATACCTGCTCTTCTATTTCTACTGTGCATACTTGCACATGTAACGATTAAATCTCCTAAACCAGTTAGTCCATAAAATGTAGATTGTTCTCCACCCATAGCAACACCCAGTGAAGAAATTTCTTTTATTCCACGAGTTATAAGAGCTGCTTTTGTATTATCTCCATAGTTTAAGCCATCAGCTATTCCTGCAGCAAGAGCAATAACATTTTTTAAAGCTCCTCCAATTTCTACTCCAATTATATCAGGACTTGTATAAACTCTAAAGCTAGGATTCATAAAAATATTTTGTAAATATAATGTAAGTTCTTTATTATGAGCTGATACAACACAGGTAGTTGGTATTCCTTTACCAACTTCTTCTGCATGGCTAGGGCCTGACAAAACAGCGACTTGAGGATTTTTTTCTTTTAACTCCTCTTCAATAATATCTGTCATAGTTTTTAATGTATCTTCTTCTAAACCTTTTGCAACATTAACAATAATTTGATTATCTTTAATAATATTTTTTAAAGATTTTGATACTGATCTTATTGCCTTTGAAGGAACTGCAAGAATTAAAATATCTTTATCACTAACTGCTTTTTTTAAGTCATCTGTAACCTCTATATCATCTGGAAGTAATATATTAGGTAATTTAGTTTTATTTTCTCTTGTTGCTTTTAACTCTTCTACCTCTTTTTTATCAAAAGACCATATTGTTAAGTTATGTTCATTTTTATGCAGTAGAATTGTTAATGCTATTCCCCAGCCCCCTGAACCAATAACTGATATTTTTGCCATTTTTACTCCTCCCGTTAAGAAAAGCAGTTCATTACAAAATGTAATTCACTTGTTTTTCTAATTTATCTATTATAGATATAGTAATTTTGAATTTCTAACTTTACTTTTTTTCCCTTAATAGCTTCAATAAACATCATACTAGATTTATTATTTTTAGCTGAATAAATAAAGATTATTTTTTTTACAGAAAAATTATTTTTATCTAAGTTTTTTATTATTTCTACTAATCTATGAGTCCTATGAATAAAATATAATGAACCAATAGGTTTTAAAAGCCTTTTAGCATTAGAAATAAATTCACTTAAATTTAATTTTATCTCATGCCTAGATATAGCTCTATGCTCATTCTCATTAATTTTTTTTCCATTATCATCCATATATGGAGGATTAGAAATTATAATATCAAAATAATTTGAATTTTTGTATTCTCTAATATCCATGCATTCAAACTGAATATTCTTTTCTATTTTATTTAACTCCAGAGCCTTATTAGCTCTATCAATATTTTCTTTTTGTATATCTATTCCGATAAGCTCACTTAAAAACTCATTATCAGATAAAAGTATTGGTAATATACCATTTCCAGTTCCGATATCCAATAATTTAATATTTTTTTTGTTTAAAGAAGCTTGAAATAATTTAAAAAGTAATATGGTATCTTCTCCATATTTATAGCCTCCAACTTTTTGAATTATCTCAAATTTTTCATCTAATTTTTCTATAATTTCATTATCTTTTAGCATTTTACTCTTTCTCTAAAATTTTATTTTCTATTTCCTCTTGTGTTTTCATATTTTTCAAGATATTTGCTTCTTTTCTATTGAATTTAATATCTTTAATGTCAAATCTTGAAATACCTTTGTCCTTTACATCAACATAAAGAAAATTATTAAGAGGACTTATACTTACAACCTTTCCTTCTCCTATCTCAGTTTTTACCATTTGATTAACAGCAGGAAAATCTTTAAGTGCTTCTTCATATTGACTATATTCATAGTTTATACAACATAAAAGCCTTCCACAAACTCCTGATATTTTTGTAGGATTAATTACAAGCCCTTGATCTCTTGCCATTTTAACAGAAACAGAGTCAAATTTATTTATAAAAGTTTTACAACATAATTCTTTTCCACAAGGACCTATATTGCCTAAAATTCTAGCTTCATCTCTGACTCCTATTTGTCTTAATTCTATTCTAGTTTTAAAAAGAACTGCTAAATCTTTTACAAGTTCTCTAAAATCTATTCTACCATTAGCAGTAAAATAAAAAATTAATTTTGATTTATCAAAAGTATATTCACAAGTGATAAGTTTCATTTCAAGTTGATGTTTTTTAATTTTTTCTTTACAAACACTAAATGCTTCATCAGCTTCTTTTCTTTGTAAATTATATGTTTCAATTTCTTTTTCACTTGCTAATTTTAAAACAGGTTTTATAGGTAGAACTAAATCCTTTTCTTTCATTTGTATAGGATTATTTGAGGCAATTCCTAATTCTGTACCTCTAATAGTTTCTACTATTACCTTATCATTTTTCTTAAATGTTTCATTTCCAATTACTTCAAAATAATACCTTTTTTTAGTTGTTTCAAAGGTAACAATTAAGACTGTATGTAATTTCTCTGGATCTGTACTTATAACTTCTGTATTAACATCCATAACATCTATAATATTATTTTCCATTTATATTTAATCTCCTAATTTATATTAACCCTTCTTCCAAAAAACTGAAATAGGAATTTTTTGTTATTATTATATGCTCTATCAATAATGCTCCAAAATTTTTAAGTCCCTTTGCTATTTCATTAGTTAACTCAATATCACATTTGGAAGGAGTAATATTGTCTGAAGGGTGATTATGTGCTAAAATTACTGATTTAGCATTCAAATTAATAATTTTTTTATATATTTCTCTTGGATAGACTGAACTTCTATCCAAAGTTCCAACTGAATTTTCTTCAAACTCTATTACTTCATTAGAACTTGATAAATAAAGTACATAAAATTTTTCTATTTCTTCATATCCTATTTTATTTCTTAAATATTTTAATAAAACATCTTTATTTGAAATTTTTAATGTTTCTTTATCTACTAATTTTTTATTTTTTAATTCATCTTTATATATAATACTTGGTAAATCTCCTATTAATTTTAGAAAAACTATACTATTTTTTCCTAAGCCATCAATAGCTGATAATTTATCAAAATCTGCTTTGAATACATTATCTAAACTTTTAAATTTATTTAAAAGCTCTTTAGCTATTGGTTTTGTATCTTTTCTTGGTATACAATAAGTAAGTAATAATTCTAAGATTTCATATTCTGCAAAACCATCAATTCCATTTTTTAAAAATTTTTCTTTAATTCTTTCTCTATGTCCTTGACTATCTTTTTCATTCATATCAAAACCTCTATTTGTAAAATAAATTATAGACTTCTTCTGGACTTTTCATAGTATTTATCATTTCTATTGCACAATCAATAATAGGATAAGCAAGAACTGCTCCTGTACCTTCTCCCAACCTCATATTCATATTTAAAAATGTTTTTTCTTTTAAATAATCTAAGATTATATTAACTCCTGGTTCTTCACTTTTGTGAGTAAATAATAAATAATCTTGAACATTTTTATTTAAACTGCAAGCTAATAATGCTGCAACTGATGAGATAAAACCATCAACAAGCATTAGCTTTTTATTAAGTGCAGCTCCTATATACATTCCTAGCATACAAGCTAAGTCAAAGCCACCAACAGCTGCTAACATTTCAATAGCATCCATTTCAAAAGTATTATATCTTTCACAAGCTTCAATTATAATTTTTTTCTTCTTGTTCAAACCTTCATCTGAAAGTCCTCCGCCTCTACCAACAACATCATCAATATTCTTTCTTGTTACTGAATATAAAAGTGCTGAACTTGTTGTAGTATTAGCTATACCCATTTCACCATTTGAAAATATATCATAATCTTTTGACTTTTCATTGATTAAATCTATACCAGTAAAAATTGCTTCTAAACATTCATTAAATGACATAGCTCTTTCTTTATAAAAATTGCTTGTTCCTCTTCTAATTTTTTTATGAATTAAGTTAGGATAATCTCTTTTAATATCATTTTTCATTCCAATATCAATAACATTTAAGTCTATGCCTAAATTTTTTGTAAATATTCCTATACAAGCTATTTGATTTAACATTGCTTCAGAAACTATTGGAGTATATTCAATAGGACAAGATGAAACTCCTTCTTCAATAACTCCATTATCAGCAGCAACTACAATATGACATCTTTTTTCTAATTTTTTTAAGGGATAACCATAAATTCCCGCAACTTTTTTACAAATATCTTCTAAAACACCTAAACTATCCTTGGGTTTCATTTTTCTATCAAGTTCAATTTGGGCTTTTTTTATAGCCTCCTTATCAATAGGCTTTATTTCATTTATTAAGTTAAATAAAGAATTTTTATCTTTCATCTATTCTCAACTCTCTAATCTAATTTTGTTAAATAACTAAACTCAAAATTTCCTTCAAAAATTACAATAGAAGCATTTTGTATTTTAAATTTCCAATAACTATCTAAGCTTCCAGAAATAAAATAACTTATTATACAATTTATTATTCCCCAATGTGTAACAATAAGATTAGTTTTTGTATAATCCAAAGTTTTTAAAAAAGATATAGCTCTTTGAAACATTTCTTTTGGACTTTCACCTGTAACATAATTAAAACTTTTCCAATCTTCTTCCATTTTCTTAACTTCATTTGGATATTTTTCTGATATTTGTTTAAAAGTTAAACCTTCAAAAATTCCAAAGTTTATCTCTTCCAAATTGGAATCAAATATTATTTCCTTATCCAAATAGTTACAAATTTCTGCTGTTTGTTTTGCTCTTTCTAAAGGACTGGAATAAATTATATCATAGTCTATATCTAATAGTTTTTCCTTTGCTCGATGAGCTTGACTTATTCCTAAGTCATTTAAAGGAGGATTTAACTTACCAAAATATAGACTTTGTGCATTCATTTCTGTCTGACCGTGTCTTACTAAAATTAGTTTACCCATAATATTAACCTAAGAAAAAAGAAGGAATAACTAAAAGTAAGAATATATATACAAGACCTGATATTTCAAGTAATGCTCCTAAAGTATCACCAGTTATACCACCAATTTTTCTCTCTATCAATTTTGAAAAAGCATAAGCAAATAGAGCTAATAAAGCAATAATAACAACTATTATAAAGACAATTTTTATAATAAATTCTACAGGTAATGAATAATTACTGAAAAGTATATAAGGTGTAAATATTATTCCAACTGTGTATAAAAATGTTATAACAGTTGCAACTATAAGTCCACAAATTTTTGTATTATCTACAAAAGTTTTTCCCATTCCACTTCCTCTTGCATAAGGAGAAGATGCACAACTCACAACACTACAAAATCTTGCAACAACTGGATAAGTCATAATAGCATACACAGCCCCTTCACGACTTTCTATTATCAATGAAAAAAGTAAAATAAATTTTAATAAAAAATACAAAATCAAAGCTAATGCTCCATTACTACCTAATCTTGAATCCTTCATAATTTCTAGCATTTTATGTTTACTTCTATAACTAAAAATTCCATCAAAGGTATCTGCTAAACCATCAAGATGTAATGCTCCTGTTGTTATTAAATCAGTTAAAATTACAACAATAATCATTAAAGGTAAAATAGCAGAATAACTTATATTTTTTAAAATAAAATTAAAAATTATACAGAAGAATAGTAATATAAAGCCTACTATTATCCCTACAACTGGAAAATATTTCATAGATTTTCCAAGTTTTTCCTCGTCATAATCTGTTTTTGGTATTGGTATTCTTGTCATAAAAGATAAAAGTAATAAAAATCCCTTCATTTTTCCTCCCACTATTTAATTTTTACTTTTATTCCTGAAACTGCTAAATAAGCTTCATCAGAATTTTTTGCAATAAGCTGATTAATTCTTCCACATATATCTCTAAAATATCTACCTAAAGGATAATCAGGCACAAGTCCTGAACCAATCTCATTTGTTACAAATACACAATCACATTTTTTTGATTTTACAAATTCCAAAAAGTTAATTGTTTCTTCTTCAATTTTATCCTCAATTTCATGTATAAGAGATAAATCAACATTGTCCCAGTCAATTTCTCTATCCATTATCATATAATTTGAAACAAAATTTGTGACACAATCAAATAATATAACATCTGCTTCATCTATATCATTTTTAATAAGGGATACAAGATTTTTGTAACCTTCAACAGTTTTCCAAGTATTACCTCTTCTTTTAACATGTCTTTCTATTCTATCTTGCATTTCCTCATCAAAAGCTATTGCAGTTGCAAAGTAAATTTTATTTTTATAGTGGCTTTCATAAATATACTCCTCAGCAAATTTACTTTTTCCACTTCTACTTCCACCAGTAAAAAATATAATCTTTCCCATAATAACTCCTTAATATCATATCTCTCATTATATCATATTTTTTAATAAAAAAAACTTTTACCTAAAAGCTTTTAGATAAAAGTTTTGAAAAATCATATTCTTTATTTTCATCAAAATTTGTATGAACATATAATACAACTCCATCAGAAATTAAATTTATAATTTTAGAATTTAAATCTGTTGGCAATGCAAGACAACCTTTACTTCTTCCAAGTCTACCATATTTTTTTGCAAATGATTTATTAGCATAATATGCTTGATGCATAACAATAGTTCTTTTTTGAGCATTGTCATTTTTATCTTTTTCTAATCCATAAAGTACAAGAGACTCACCATGTTTTCCATTATAAATATTTCCTGTTAAATAAAAACCTGACGAAGTTGAGTATGAATTATTTTTATTAGAAAAATTTGTTGCATACAAACCTCCTGTTCCTCTACCATGAGTAACAAGACTTGATATAAGAAGTTGTTTTTTTCTTAAATCAATAACAAATAATCTTTCTTCTGTTGAAGGTTTAGTGTAATCAACTATTACTAAAAGATTATCATTTGAATTATTAAAAAATTCTAAATTTTCAATTTTTTCTAAACCATGCATTGCATTATTAAAACATGAAAAACTGACTTTATCATTTAAAGATAAGTCTCTATACATAGTTTTAATCTCTAAATCAGAAAATTTTTTCTTTATATCTAAATTAAAATCATTTGAAAAATTTATTTCTGCAAATAATGATAAAGAAAATATAGAATAAATAATTAACAAAAAAACATATTTAAGTAACTTCATTTTTTATCACTTCATTACTTTAAAGTTACTTTCATAATAGGTTCACCTATTTTTACTATTTTTCCTAATGATAAAACTTCAATTTTTTCTACTTTTTCCATATTATTTATAATAATAGGGCTTCTTGTTGAAGGAACATTATCTTTTATTTCATCAAGATTATATTTAACAATTTCATCTCCAACTTTTATTGGACCAGGTTCTCTTAATTTTTGGAAACCTTTTCCATCTAATTTAACTGTGTCAATTCCAAAGTGAACTATCATTTCCAAACCATCAATTGTTTCAAATATAATAGCATGATTAGTTGGAAAAATATTCATAAGTTGACCTTCAATAGGGGAACAAATACTACCTTTATCTGGTTCAATAGCACAACCATCTCCTACCATTTTTTGAGCAAAAGCTTCATCAGGAACTTCTTTAAGTTCGATAACCTTTCCATTAATTGGTGAATATATAGTAACTATAATTTTTTCTTTTTTCTTAAAAATATCAAATAATCCCATAAATAATTCCCTCTCTTTCTAAATTTTACTCATTATTTAGCTTCTGTATTAACAGCTTTTGGATCTTTAAAGACTAATTCTATTCCTTCATTAGAAATTAAAGTTAAAGTACCTCCTGATAATTTTACACTTTTATTATTCTTTAAAAGATCAAGAAATTGTAGTTCTTTTGTCATCTCATCTTGGCTTCCACCCATTCTTGTTAAACCAAATTCTCCAAAAACTAATTTTCCACCAGATACTTGATAGTCTCCAAAGTATCTATTGATACCACTGAAACCATAAACTCTATCTCCTTGGAATCCTATACTTGCTTTTTTATTATAGCCATCAGTAACTATAAAAAATTCTCTACCATTTAGTTGTTCTTTTAAACTTGCAAAAACAGAAGTTGATGATGAAGAAGAACTTTCAGTCTTTGCTGATGACATAAATGGAACTTTAACATCTGTACAAGCTGTTAAAGTAACTGCTACAATCCCTAATATTAAAAATTTTTTCATAATTTTCACCTTCCTAAAATAAGTTTATACATTTTAATTATACAATATTTTTTCAATTTATGATAGAATTGAATAGAAAATAATTTTTATGGAGGAAAAAATGTTTTACTTTTTATATGGAAATTCTCCAATGATAGAGTTTGAAACTGAAAAAATTACTGAAGAAATTTCAGAAAAATATCCAAATATTATACCAAAATTTTTTGATTGTTCTTTAAAAGAAGAAGATGAATTCTTATCTGCTTTACAAATTAATTCAATTTTTAAAACAGTTGATTTTTTAGTTTTAAAAAGAAGTGAAAACTTAAAAAGTTCAGGTATACAAAAATTTTTTAAAAGTATTAAAAACTATAACTTAGATGAAAAGAATATTATAATTATTTATAATGTGCCTATACAATATGGAAAAGTTGTTTCAGACTATGAATTAACTAAGCCAAGTATAAAATTAATTGAGGAACTTGCTACATTTAAAGATTGTACTGTTATAAAAGAAAGTAAGACAACTTTAAATTATGTAAAACAAAATTTGAATATTACTGAAAAAGATGCTAAAGAATTTATAGAACTTTTAGGTGATGACTATTATCATATAAAAAATGAAACTAATAAGGTTGCTACTTTTTTAGAAGGGCAACCATATTCTTTTGAAAAAATTAAAAATTTAATAAGTATTGATAAAGAATATAATATGAAAGATTTGATTGAAAATTTTTTAAAAACTAAAAATTTTTCTGATATTATAAATTTTTTAGAAAAAAATAAAGATTCTTATTTAGGGCTTATTTATATGCTGACAGATGAATTAATAAATTTATTGAAGTTAGCTTCTTTAATAAAAAGTGGAAAGATATCACAAAATATAAATTATAATGTATTTAAGGAACTATATAATGATTTTTCAGATTTATTTATAGGAAAAAATTTTAAAGCTCAACATCCTTATACAATTTTTTTAAAATTAAATAGTTTTAAAAATTTTTCAGAAGAATTTTTAGAGAAAAAATTAAAAGAATTATTAGAAATTGAATATAAAGTAAAAAGTGGAGAGAGAGAGATTGATATAGAAACTGAAGTATTTCTTGGAAAATTCTTTAAAAATAGTCCCCTATAATATTTTATTATTAAATGTGTTAGAACACTCGTGGCTTTAGCCGTGAGATGAATAACACCAACATTGAAAATGTTGCACTAAAATTTGCAATTTTACTAATTTTAATGTATAATATATTTAGAACATTAGCAAC
>ERZ773073.623-NODE-623-length-18129-cov-7.093726_pt1 | contig 18129 bp, 12 predicted proteins | sample MGYA00580616_ERZ773073 | MGnify/ENA primary metagenome ERZ773073 (study PRJEB29015, sample SAMEA2737960) | human oral metagenome | biome: human oral; feature: human-associated habitat; material: dental | place: China | collected 2131 ...
TGCCGTACAATGATTCTGAAGCGGTTCGTAAATTATTCGACGATATGGGCGATACTATTGCGGCTATCATCGTGGAACCTGTAGCAGGTAATATGGGCTGCGTACCTCCAGTACCATGTTTCCTCGAAACCTTGCGCGAAGTGACTAAGGCTCACGGCGCTGTGTTGATCTTTGACGAAGTTATGTGTGGCTTCCGCGCTAGCAGCGGCGGTGCTCAAAAGCGTTACAAGATTAAACCTGACCTTACATGTCTTGGTAAAATCGTTGGCGGTGGCATGCCACTTGCCGTGTTCGGTGGCTCTCGTGAGATTATGAACCAAATTGCCCCAGCTGGTCCTATCTACCAAGCCGGTACATTGAGCGGTAACCCTATTGCCGTTACCTCTGGTCTTGCCACACTATCTATTTTGCAACGTGATCCAACGGTGTTTAAACAAGTAGAAGATACGACGATTGCCCTTTGTGAAGGCTTTGAAAGATTGGCGGCACAATATAATGTGCCTGTTACAGTACAACGAGTAGGCTCTATGTTCACCATCTTCTTCACTGACAAACCGGTTAAGAACTTTGATGATGCAGCAGCTTGCAACGAAGAACAATTCAAAATGTTCTTCCATCATAATTTGAGCCATGGTATCTACTATGCGCCAAGCCCTTATGAAAGTAATTTTGTATCTATCTGCCATAAGAGCAGTGAAGTGGAACGCACATTAGCCGTTGCTGATGAAGCTTTCAAAAAAATCAGTGATACATTATTATAAAAGTATATAGTTTGTAGTTGTTTATGTATCGATACAGGTGATGAACATGCAGTTTTACAAGAACTTAAAGCGTGCTCGCGTGCGCATGGGCAAAAGCCAAATCGAAGTAGCAAAGGCCGTAGGTATCAGTAATGCGGCGCTTTCAAATTACGAAACAGGGTATCGCGAACCGGATTTAGATACACTCTGTGCCCTGTCTCGCTATTATGGATTGACCTTGGATGAGCTGTTGGATGTAAATGGAGAACAACACGAGCCCATCTATGACCTCAGTCCTGTACTAAAAAATAAATACATCGCCTATAAAGGTGATGTATTTGAATTGAAAGACTCACAAAAACGGGTTCTTTTGCGCGAGCTTGATAACCTATTTGCTAAATTTGAGAAATCAAAGGTAGAAGATAAAGGTAGCAAGCCAAAGACGTACAAACATGGGAACCCACATATCAATCGAGCGGGCCTAGCTAGTAGCGCTGGTAGTCTGGCGGCACGACGGAATATAAAGTAGTGCTATACTACATTGTAGATTGAGTGGAACATGTTTATTTAAACAATTTAATTAACTTAATTATAAAAAGTACCATCTATTTGGGGCTAAACGACACATAAGTCGTCCCTTGATAGATGGTACTTTTTTTTGCCGCAACATAACAAAATATTCGTTGGTGGTATACGCTAGTTTAACATATAATTGAATTATAGAAGTGAATTGAATATTAACTGGTCTTATAGGAGACATTATGAAAGTATGGAGCGGTGTAAAATATATATTAGAACGAACACCTTTTACGGTTAAATTTTATATTGGGTTTGCTTTGTTTTGGTTTTTATTAATGGGAGCTATGTCTTTAAATGCATATATTAAAAGGCCGGAGCAAATGCAAAGCCTTCAATTATACGAGCAAAAATTAGAAGATATATCTTTTAAAAAAGTAAGTGAAAAGCACTATGCGTCTGGTCGAGCCTATCAAAATAATAATCTTGAAATTATTTATGACTCTCTTACAATTAACGATGTTAAAGGGATACTTTCAAAACAAAATATAGGCTGGAATGAAATCAACAAGAATCGTATAGTTGGACATGATTATGATACTAATATTTATATCGAATTATTTAAAGAAGTAGGTTCTGATAAAGTAACTTTAATATTACAAAGAAGGAATTGATTATTATATAGGAGAAAGTTATGATAGTAGTATTTGCAGGATTTTTAGCATTTTTATTTTGTCTGTATTTCATTAAAAATCCATACTTCACATTACAGCATATTAAAATTAAACGCTCAAAATCTTTGTTAATTACAGAGTTGTTTTTAGGTGTGATAATTTTCTTATATATTATTTTTGCAGGATATTCTAGACTAGTGCGGTTTTTAATAGAATTGACATCTGTAATTCTGTTTTTATTAGAAATGTGGTTAAGAGTTCCTGCTATTGAATTGGATTGTAGTTTATCACCTGACGTGAAAGTAATGCTCAATAAAAAAGCTAAAAAAGATTTTTATTCTACATTGCCAATGCTATTTTTATTAACATGTATGTTTGTATTTAATTTCATAAAGATTTAAATAGATTTAATTGGAAAAGTGAAGATTAATAGGAACTACTATGAATACATATATTAATAAAATAAGAGATTTACTTATTGATTGTATGCCAATACATTGGTATAAGTGTTATTTGAATGTACAGAATCAGGCATGAGTTCAGCCTGTTACAATGTTAAGACCCCTTCCGGTTCTATTATTACTGATGGTGATTTGCTATATAATTGTAATGATGAAAAAGTAAAATCTATAAAAGCTGGGACTAGTGAGATTTTAACGTATGTACGTTTACTTCATGAAGCCTCTACAGAACAATGGACGTGGGGAACAATGTATATTTTACGCGATGACTATGAGCCACATTGTGAATTTCATAATGACCCTGTAACTGACGATTACTGGCTCCAAAATAGATATAAGTGGGTATATAAAAATTTTGGTGTTTTGGAAAATGAAGATGAATTTGATCCGCATGTATATAAAGAAATGCTAAAAGGTCCACGAGGTATTTTATTATTGGAAGATATGGAATCTCGTGTATTAGCAAAAAATTATACTGCCATTGATAAGGTGTTTAAGTTAAAGCATAAAAGCTTGGAATCGGAACTTGAAAAACATTATAATAAAGTGGCCAAAAATATATATAAATTAACCCCTCTAAATTGGCATCGTGCTAAATTACACTTTGATATGAATGTTAATAATCCCTTTGTAGAGCTTTGGGTTTATAAAACTGAGGATGATTCATATATTACAAAGTATGTAGAAAATAATGATGAAGAGCCGGCTATTATTTCGGAAATTATGTATGATTTAAAGAATGAAGTTTTAGCGATGATTGAGACTTTTAAATTCTATAATCAAAACCCATTCTCTGGTTTAGTATATACATTAACATCTAATGGTGAGGTATCTTTAGAGCTAACTTATGGAGATAAATAATTTTAAGTTTGTTGATGAAATTGATTGGATAAGCTTTTACGCATCTGTTCATTAGGCATTCGGAATCGATGAGTGGCAAACTATACTACAAAGAGTTAACTAATAGGATTGACTCTGATATTAGTGATATTGATGAGGTAAGAGGGAAAATTAGGGATGAAATTTAAAACAATTTATTCTGTTTTTTGGTACTTATTTTTAGGCTGCTCTTTTGTATGGCTAATTTGTGGATTATGCTACAATTTCTTCTATAATGATAAAGTTGAGCAGTCTAGAGTAGAATTGATACAAGCTTTAAATGCATATTTTCCTCGAGAACAATATTTGAATGCTAGCGAAGTATATGAGTCGAACAGAAGAACTCTTTTCTCAAAAGGTATGGCAAGAAATATAAGGAAAGATTCATTACATAAAGATATAGAATCAATAAAACCTATAAGTGGGAATTGGGAGTTAATTGACCAAGCTAAAACTCGTTATGTATATGAAAATGAATCGTATAGAGTATATGTATTAGAGGATCCAAGGAATGATGGATATATTGTAGTGTTAGCCCGTAATAATTGGTTAGAAAGATTGCATTTATAATTTTATTTTAAATGGAGCTATATATGAAGATTGGTCTTTCATTATTTTTTTTATGTATATATTGTCTATATTTTATTAGGAATCCTTATTTTGTATTAGACAAGGAACAAGTTAAACGTTCTAAATCTATGTTATATACGGAAATAGGAATAGGTTGTCTGGTTTTTATACTCATTAATATTCCTTATGATGGTGCTAATTTAATTCATCTTTTAGCTGTTATAGGCATATTGAGTTGGGTATTAGAATTGTGGTTGAGAATTTTGGCCGTTAAGGCTGACTCTTCACTTACTTTAGAGAAAATGCTTATTCTATTGAAAAAAGCAAAAAAAGATTTTTATTCTGTAATACCTATAATAGTTATTTTTATGCTTATGATTCTTTTTAATGTGATAACTGATAATTTTAAATAATCTTAAATTGCAATATGAAACTGAATATAACTAAAATTAAGTATATTTTGATTTATTAGTGAAAGAGAGTTATATGAAGTAACTCTCTGTTTATGATATAAAACATATATATACATAAAATGTTGATTTTATGTTTTCTGAGAGATATAATCAGACTAATAAGTTAATAATTATTTGAAAGTAATATATAGGAGAGAGAATTATGAAAGTAGTATCAATCGCTGCCAGTTGTGTGGGCTTAGTTGGCGTTATGTGTGCAACGACAACTTTGGCAGCGGATGTACCTTCCTCATTTATTCAACAAGAAGCGGCTCGAGCCGATGCTTCTTTGCGTCAACGCGCGGAGGCACCGATGGCAAGGGCCGCTTTGTCGCGTTCAGAATCAAGTTATGACGATTTAAATGGCGCACCTATGGATGCATTGCCACAAGAAGCAGTGTCATTCCCAATTGACCAGATTGTGATTACGTCATCAGAACCGGTCTTTAAGAAGTATAGGAATCGACTGAAAATATATAATCATAACAACATTGGAGCAGAGGGGATTGCTGTTTTACAAAAGCAATTACAAGAGCAAATTCTTGCAGATGGATATGTAACGAGTCAAGTGGTAGTTCCGAATCAGGATTTACAATCGGGTACACTTACTTTTGAAATTTTACCGGGCTATGTGGAAGATATTGTTCTCACGAATCCAAAAGCTCGCACGAATTGGCGAAGTGCGTTTCCTGTTCGTCCCGGATATGTACTGCGTAGACAAGCATTAGAGCAAGGTATAGACCAGATGCGAAATGTACCGGGACAAGATGTAAAGCTTAGTATTGAGCCAGGTACAAAGCCACTTCACTCTATTGTGAAGCTAACGGTAGAACAAAAAGGATTTGTGCATGGGTCGTTGATTTTAGACAATGCAGGTTACGAATCGACAGAGAAATACCAAGGTACTATGTATGTATCATTTAGTCAGTTGGCTGGGCTTAATGATACTTTATCGGCTAGTATAACGAAGGATATTGGTCATCATGGTGATGGACATGGATCAAAGCAGTATGCCATAAATTATGCCGTACCTGATGGAAATCGAATGTATCGATTATCCACGTATCAATATAGCTATCATCAATTGGTATTTATGCCAGAAGCATTCCGTTCTTCTGGGAATACCAGGGGGATTGAGTTTTCTGTAGAGCAGGTTTTGAATCGGACGAGTCGCTCCAAGACCGCTGCTGTCGCTAAGGTAATTCATAAAACACGCCATAGTTACATTGATGATATAGAAATCGGTGTACAAGAGCAACATACCACAGCATTGGAACTAGGATTATCCCATCGTCAGTATAGTGGGAATACCATGTCTGATATATATCTCTTTTATCGTCAAGGCATACGAGGTCTAGGTGCTACAGTTCGCAGCTGGGAAGGCGTGGCAGATAATCCGACTACGTTATATAAAATGGCGGGACTTGAGGGCGAAGTGCAAAGCGGTGTACGCATCGGTCATAAACAAGGTGTGTATACGATGCGTTTTAGAAGTCAGTTTACAAATCAACGATTGTTTGGGACTGATCAATTTAGTATCGGTGGACGCTATTCCGTACGTGGCTTCAGTGGGGAAGAAACATTACGTGGTGACTCCGGTTACTACATTCAAAATGAATGGGCCTTACCATTTAGACGACAACGAATAACTCCGTATATAGGTATAGATATAGGTCATGTATGGGGGCCGTCCACAGCGACACAAATTGGTAATACCTTAGTAGGTGGGGTTATCGGTGTTCGTGGGAATATCGGTGATGCATTTCGCTATGATGTGTCATTAGGCACTCCACTTAAAAAGCCGGACGGTTTTACTACTGATACAAGTGTATGGGCTTTCAGATCCAGTTATCAGTTTTAATTAAAAATGTGTGTTATTAAATGAGAGAGTATAAGGAAAGAATAATGAAAATTAAACAGTATACAGCAACCGCATTGTGTGCAGCCTTATTAGTTACAAATTCTGGACCGTGGATTCCGCTAGCAGTGGCACAATCTATTGTACCGAATCAAGGAAAAATGGGTCCAACTATGGATGAAGCCCCTAATGGGACGCCCATTGTCAATATTAATAAACCGAATGCTAAGGGGTTATCTCACAATCAATATGATATGTTTAATGTAGATGACAAAGGGGTTATTCTAAATAACTCAAGGAGACCTGTATCTACAGAACTAGCTGGCTATGTGATGGGTAATCCTAACTTGAGAGGTGCTGCAGCTAAGACGATTTTAAATGAAGTAACTGGAACGGGTGCGACTGCTATGAATGGTGCCTTAGAGGTAGCAGGTCGTAAGGCACATGTTATCATTGCTAACCCAAATGGGATTGCTGTTAATAATGGGACATTTATTAATACCAGTGCAGCTACATTAACAACAGGTAATCCTATTATTACTGATGGAAAAATTTCTGGATATGATGTGAAACAAGGTACTGTGACGGTATCGGGACAAGGGCTCGATACATCGCGTACATCACGTACAGATATTTTGGCGGAAGCAGTACAGCTCAACGGAAAGGTATGGGCTGATGAAAGCCATGTGGTAACTGGTAAAAACACAGTATCTGTCGATGGTAGTGGTAAGGTAACTAATGTTACGAAGACCGATAACTCAGAGCAAGTAGGTCTGGATGTATCTCAAATCGGTGGTATGTATGCGAATAGTATGTACTTAGTAGGTACTAATGATGGCTTTGGTGTAAATAATAAAGGGATACTTTCGGCGCAAAATAGTATCACTGTTGATAGTAATGGTAAGGTGCAAAATAGCGGCACTGTGGTGTCGCCGGATATGAGTATAAAAGCAAAAGATTTTATACAAGCCGGTAAAGCTAAATTATATGCTGATTCGGCACGTATTTCAGCAGATACTTTCACACAAACCGGTAATGCTGTTACGAAAGATGCACCAGTACTCATCGCGCGTAATAATTTAGCAGTAGCTACTAATACAATAAAAAATACGAATGGTAGTGTACTGAAGTCTGAAGGCGTACTACAACTTGGAAAGACGATGGATTATAACGGCGTTATATCTGGCAAAATGGATACATTAACTAATGTGGATGCTACTATTGAGGCTGGTCAGCAGGGCGTGATTCTCGCCAAATCCATTGCTAATAAAAATGGTGGCGTTACGTTGAAACGGGCTACTACAGGAACTACGGAGCATGTTAAAAATGAAGTGGCACCGGCAGGCAGTATCAAACGATATCAGCTATCTGAGGAACGTATTTATGATCATGATGATCCAATTCCACAAGATAAGGTTGTAGTTCACTCTTCTGAAAATTTACAATTGTCTATTAATGGAGAGCATCATGATAGCTGGACGAAATATGAATATGATCGTACACGAGTAAAAGAAGTAGTGGATACGTCCAAGCCAGGGCGTATTATTTCGGGTGGTAACTTACAGATTGAAGCAGACGTTGTTACTAATGATGCTAGCCAAATCAGTGCAGCGGGTACTTTGGCTGGTAGAATCGGCCATTATGAAGCGCTTAATCCGAAAGGAAATGAATATATTAGTGAGAAAGGGACTGCCACTGGTTATAGTCGCCATAAACATCATGGATGGGATTCCACAAATATTCGTGAGGCGGAGTATCATAATGATGTAGTGCAACCGATGGATATACCGGTAGCTGTTTATGGTAGCAATATAGCGAACAGCACAACAGGTGCTACGGTAGATACGTCGGTATTGACGTCTATGAGTCAGTTATCCACTAATCCGAATACAACGTATGCGATGGAAACTGACCCAAATTTTACCAATCGAAGAAGCTTCTTATCCTCTGATTATGTCATCAATCGTTTACAACTCAATCCTATGCGTACACAAAAACGATTAGGAGATGGTTACTATGAACAACAATTGGTGATGCAGGCTATTTTACGTCAAACAGGTAAAAGTAGACTACAGGCAGGACTTACAGAAGAAGAGCAGTACCGTAAATTAATGGATGCAGGTCTTACCGTGATGAAGTCTAAATCGATGATACTCGGACAAGGATTAACTGAGTCGGAGCAACAGCAATTGACAGAAGATGTGGTAATGCTTGTCAGTCAACCGGTAGTATTGCCGAACGGTAAGACTGAAACCTTACTCGTACCAACATTATATTTGGCGCCGACCACACAACGTGTTGAGGGGGCTGCGAATATGCAGGCTCAATCGATTAATTTGCAAGTAGGTACGATGCATAATCGCGGTAGCATAGTGGCGGATGATGCGATAACTGTACATGGTAATACGATACACAATGATAACGGACTGATTAAAGGTCGCACAACAACAGTGGTGGCGGATACCGATGTTCGTAATACACAAGGCACGATAGAAGGCCGTGACCGTACAACTGTATATGCTAAGAATGATGTGATAAATGAGGGCGGTACGATTAAGCAAACCGATGAAAAAGGAAAACTTATCGTGGCGGCAGATCGTGATGTTATCAATAACGGCGTCAAGTATGAAGCTAGCAATAATAAGGTTGTATGGAACAGTGCCAATAGTCGTCGTGAGACGGTAAACGCTGTAGATCAAGGTCAAATTATGGCGAAAGGTGATGCTGTAGTTACAGCAGGCCGTGATGTTACAATGCAGGCCGGTAAGGTGACTTCCAATAAAGATGTTACTCTAGTAGCTGGACGTCAGGTAAACATGCAGTCTATGACAGCGAATCATGAATTAGAGGAACATCGCTATGATAAAGGAAAATCTGGTGGTGGTCATTCTCAGACTACAGAAACACATGATTTAGTGAATGAAGCAACCTCTGTAGGCAGCAGTGTGGAAGGTAACAATGTAACTGTGGCTGCTAATGCTGATGTAGCACTTAGTGGTAGTGAAATTCTGGCCGCTGATAAGGCACAGGTGGAAGGTCAGAATGTAAAACTGGATACCGCATCGGCAACAAGTACTGCCAATCATGTGTATAAGGACAAGAAGAAAAGTCTAGTTAAACGGGAACGTACGGATGCAACCGGTGTGGCACAAGTGACTGCTGTAACAGGTTCTGTTGTGAGTGGTAAAGAAGTTACGATTAAATCTGGTCATGATGTGATGGGACAATCCGCTAAACTGATGGGGGAACAAGGCGTTCAAGTGTCAGCAGCTGGCAAGGTTGAACTCGGTGCGGATAAGAATGTAACGAAAGAAGCGAGTACATATCGTCATAAGACTTCAGGTTTAATGGGAAGTGGTATCGGATTCACTATTGGTACAGAAAAACGAGATGTAGATGATACCAATCGTGAAGAGGAAACTGTACGTAATACTATTGCTAGTACGAAGGGCCATGTAAACATTACGGCTAATGATACGGTACATCTTACTAGTGCCGATGTATTAAGTAAAACCGGTACAACGATTGAGGGGGCTACAGTAACCCTTGATGGTAATACTGATACGCAACATATGACGCATGATGATCGCTATAAAAAGTCCGGTTTAACAGTAGCATTAGGTGGTGCTTTAGCTGATAGTATAACGAATGCAACGCGAACTATTAAACAAGCTGGTGGCCGTGATGATAAACGTTTAGCAGCACTTGAACTTAATGAAGCTCGTAAACAGTTACAAGATGGATATGAAGCTGTAGATAGTGCTTTACATGGAGCTAAAATACGAGATGCAGTGACTGGTAAAGTTGAAAAAGTAGATGGTAAAGCTAAACGAGGTCCTAAAAATATTGATAATGCTATTAATCTATCTGTAAGTGTTGGTAGTACTTCAAGGAAACAAGGTCAAGTAGTTGATACAAAAACATATCAAGGTGGTACTCTTATTAGTGAAAATAATGTACACATTATAGCTCGTGATGCTGAGCAAAATGGTATCGGTTTAACTGGTGAAACGGTAAAAGCTAAAAAACTAGTATTAGATAGTGCTAGAGATATTAAACTTGAGGCTGGTAAAAATACTGTAGATGTTAATAATTCCTATAAAAGCTCTGGTTGGAGCGTAGGTGCTGGTATTAGTTTAACTGGTGGTGGCCTTCTCGATATTAATGCGAGTGCTCATATGGCACGACAAAATGGAGATACCCATCAAGAAAGTTATGTACCAACAAAGATTAAAGCGGTTGAATTAGCACAGCTTAAAGCAAAACGAGATACAAATATTATTGGGTCTACCGTATCTGGTAAAAAAGTAGATGTAGATACAGGTCGTGATTTACATATTCAAAGCTTACAAGATGTAGATAACTTTAAAGAACATAGTAAATCCGCTGGGCTCTCTGTTTCCTTCAAACCAACATTTAAGGATCCAACTGGCAGTATAAATGCTAGTGTAGGGAGAATTGATAGCAAATGGAAAAGCGTAACAGAACAAGCTGGCATTTATGCTGGAGAAGAAGGCTATGACATTAATGTAGGTAATAGTACTACATTAGAAGGTGCTTTAATTAAAAGTGATGCTCTAAAAGCTAAGAATAAATTGACTACAAAATCTCTAGAGATGAAAGATATCCAAAATGAAGCTGAGTATACATATAGCAACAATGGTATTGGATATAACTACTATGGCAGTAAAAAGAAACTCGAAGAGATGAAGACCAGCGATAAAAAAGGCTATGATAAGATTTATAACAATATCGGTCTAGTTCCAAATTTAGGCATAGGATCTAAAGGTAAAGCAAGCTCTACTACTCAATCTGCTATCTCTGATGGTATACTAACTGTAGATGGCAAAGAAATTGATACTAAAACCATCAATACGAATACCGAAAATACGTTGCATCAATTAGATAAGATTTTCGATAAAAAGAAAATTGAAGAGCGTCAAGAATTAGCACGTCTTTTCTCTAAAAACGCATTTGAACAACTACATAACTGGCAACCAACAACCAAAGATGGCAAAATCGCTAAATCTATTGCACATGGTATCATAGGTGAAGTAGCAGCGCGTATGGCTGGTAATACACCGGGTAGCGGATTTAAAGCTACTATGACTAATGAGCTATTAATTGGAGAAATAAAGAAAGTAGCTAAACATGATCCTGCATTAGCACAATGGTTGAGTGCTGCCGTAGGTGGTGTAGTTAATAAAGTAAGTGGAGAATCAAGTAATAGTGGTGCTGCAACTGCATCTTATGCTACTAAGTGGAATGAATATGTGGTTCCAATGTATGGAATATATCATGCCCCTATTGCGGAAGATTATCAATTGGGGACGGAGGAGCAGAAGCAGATTGCAGAGCAATATGGTAGATACATTATGGTAAAATCAATGGAAAGTGAAGCAGATACTTTATTACCACCAAGAGACTGGCCAAAAGAAGAGAATCAGTTAGTGGTAAAAGCTGCAGGTATCTCTCCTTGGAGTATTCCGGTTACATTTAACCATGCTTATGGTGTGGATTATCAGGGAAATAAATATTTAATTCAAGGCGCAGATATTGGTGAAGGGACTTTTCCTGTTCATATTACGAAGTCTACTGTAACCTATAAATGGGGAAGTTTTACTGGTGTGAGTGCATATGCTAATATAGGTATTTTGGGAGGAACAGGAGCTAGTATCTCTAAAGATTCTTTTTCAACAAATTCGTCTATTAGTACAACTGGTATGGCAGTAGTAGGAATTGAGACTGCTATTCAAATGCCTAATTCCAATGATTTTCGATATGGGGTTAATGAAGCAAGAGGAATTGATTTTAAATATTATAATATATATCAACCAAATGGATTATTTACAAATCCTAATAACAATAATGAAGAGTCATCAGAGGAAAGAATAGATTAGAGATTTTTGGTTTTTTATGGAGTAACTATGTGGATGTATACAATGTTAAGATCTAAATTTTATGAATTACCATTTCGAGCTCGATTTATAATAGTTGGTTGGATTTTAATAATTAGTCTATTTTTGCTATATTCAATAATTATAGTCTTGATGCATCCTATATTCCTAAATCATGTGAATAATTCTAGTTCGACTTTAGAGCGGTATAATAGCTATGTAGTGGCTATGAATACTTCATATGAGGGGAAGAATAGTCAGATTGCTGTAAAAACAATTGAGTATCAGAACCTCTCCGTAGAAGAAGTAATCAATGAATTGCAATTATATAGCATAAAGCTTATTGATTCTGATAAATCTGAAGGCTCTACATATACCTTATTTGATACGACAAATAAAGTAAAAATTATTGTTTCAAAAGAACAAAATAAAACTATAGTTAAGTTTATTTATTAATTTTAAAAAGTAATTTTGTATAAAATAATCTTACTTAAATCTTTAATTTACTCTTATGACACCTATACCATGCACAAGAGCTTGGTATAGGTGTCATTTTTATATTACAAATTAATAAAAATCAGTATTGATTAAAATCTAAGTAGTTCTATTAAAATCACTAGATTTTTACGATTTTATGAGTGTTTTATGATAAAATAAAAGGTATGAATACTTCAACAACTAGGTCTATTACCTATAATGGCGACAGAATTGAATATGAGTTAACCATCAAGCGTGTGAAGAACATGAACATGCGCATTACAAGGGATGGTGTGATCCATGTGTCGGCGAATGGGTACATACCGGATTATGTGATAGATAAATTTGTTATCGAAAATATGCCCTCTATTGAGCGGGCTCGTTACAAGATTGATGCATTGAATGCCAAGCGTGTCGATGCGTTGCAGTATGTGAATGGTGAAAGTTTATCAATCCTCGGCATTCCCGTTACGTTGCGCCTCGTTGAGCAGGATGGAAAGCCTCATATCGGCTTTGACGGAAAAGCCATTCTTACCATGGTGGTGCCTCGTGGTACGACTTATGAAGCGAAGCATAAATTAATGCAAAGTTATTGGCGTAATTTAGGTGAGAAGGTCTTTGTCCATTGGGCAAAGGTCGTGTATCAGCGCTTTCACAAGCAAGGTATTGATGTACCTATGCCAACTATAAAACAGCAGCGTATGAAGAGTCGTTGGGGTTCTTGTACGCCAGCAAAGCAGCTCATCAAGATGAACACGCGATTATTAGAGGGGCCACAGGCGTATATTGAGTACGTCATGGTTCATGAGTTTGCTCATTTTAAATATTTAGACCATTCCAAGAACTTTCACAATCTAGTGGCACAGTTTTTGCCAGATTGGAAGGCTCGTAAGAAGTCATTGAACGTGTATTTTGCTCATCGCCCTTAAAGGAGGTGTACCATGCAGCCATTTGTACATTTACATAGTCATACAGAGTTTAGTTTGCTGGACGGCATCAGTCGTTTGCCTGACATGGTACGTCGTGCGAAGGAGTTAAATCAGCCGGCCCTTGCCATCACAGACCATGGCAACATGTATGCGGCGATTTACTTTTACAAAGAATGTGTAGCGCAGGGCATTAAGCCTATCATCGGTTGTGAAGTGTATGTAACGGAAAACAGCCGATTCGATCGCCCAGAAGGTCGTAGCCGAGAACGATTAAAACATCTCATCCTATTGGCTGAGACCATGGAAGGGTATCGAAATCTCGTTAAAATCGTCTCTAAAGCATCTACGGAAGGTATGTTGTATCGTCCTCGTGCAGACCGAGATTTATTGCGTCAATACAGCAAAGGCATAATTGCTCTTAGTGCGTGTATTCAAGGAGAAATTCCTCAGTATATTTTGCAAGATAATATGGAGGGCGCTAAACGATCCATCGAATGGTATATCGAGACATACGGCAAGGATAATTTCTTCTTAGAAATTCAAAATCATGGCTTGCCAGAGGAGGCAAAGGCTCAAGAGGAGCTCATTAAGCTCAGCAAGGAATATGGTCTTGGCATTGTAGCGTCTAATGATTTCCACTATGTCTTAAAAGAGGATGCAGACGCGCAGGATATCAAGGTTTGTATATCTACAGGCCGTCGCCGTGCTGAGGTAGACCGCTTAAAATTCCCGAATGATGAGTTTTATCTCAAGTCTGGGGATGAAATGGCAGAGCTATTTGGACATATTCCGGGGGCCATTGAAAACACCTTAAAAATTGCAGACCGCTGTAATGTAGAGTTTAATTTTGATGAACATCACTTGCCGCACTTTGATGTGCCAGAAGGGGAAACTTCTAAAACGTATTTACGTAAGGTTTGTGAACGAGAAATTCCACGCCTCTATGGTGAAGCCTCTGAAGAGTTACAAAAACGCTTAGATTACGAGTTAGATGTTATTGGCACCATGGGCTTTGAGGACTACTTCCTCATCGTATGGGATTATGTGCGCTATGCTCGTGAGCATGATATCTTAGTAGGTCCTGGCCGTGGTTCTGCGGCGGGGTCCGTAGTAGCCTATCTATTAGGTATTACAGGTCTTGATCCATTAAAATATGACTTGCTCTTTGAACGATTTTTGAATCCAGAGCGGGTAAGCATGCCCGATATCGATATTGACTTCTGCTATGAAAAGCGTGGTCAAGCTATCGAATATGTAACGCGAAAATACGGACAGGAGCGTGTATCCCAGATTATTACCTTTGGTACAGAGGCAGCGCGTGCTGTAATTCGTGACGTAGGTCGCGTGCTCGACTTACCACTGGCGGAAGTAAACCGCATCGCTAAGATGATTCCCAATGAACTGGGGATTACCTTAGATAAGGCTCTACAAGGCAAAGAGTTAAAAGCTTTATACGAAGCCGATCCAAATGTTAAAGAATTATTTGATTTTGGTAAAAAGCTAGAAGGCATAGCGCGAAATTCATCCACGCATGCGGCGGGTGTCGTAATTTCTGCGGATCCTCTAGATGACCACGTACCGGTACAAAATGCCAACGATGAAGGCTTTGTAACGCAGTACGATAAGGATAACATCGAGGAATTAGGCCTCTTAAAAATGGATTTCTTGGGCCTCCGTACCTTGACGGTTATGGGGGATGCCTTAAAGCTCATCAAGGCGAACCGTGGTATTGACCTAGACTTAGACGCCATTCCGCTCGATGATAAGGCGGCGTGTGACATCCTTACTAAGGGGGATACGTCTGGTGTATTCCAGCTTGAGTCGGAAGGTATCACTAAGCTCGTTATGGACCTTAAGCCTGAACATTTTGAAGACTTAATTCCATTGGTAGCCTTGTATCGTCCAGGCCCACTAGGCTCTGGGATGGTGGCGGACTTTATCGACCGCCGTCACGGTAAAAAAGAGGTTACTTATTTACATCCGATTTTGGAACCCATACTAAAAGATACCTTTGGGGTAATCTTGTACCAAGAACAGGTTATGCAGATTGCCTCCGCCATGGGCGGCTTCTCCCTTGGTCAAGCGGATTTGATGCGCCGTGCGATGGGTAAGAAAAAGGAATCTGTTCTAAAGGCGCAACGGGAGTCTTTTATTCAAGGTTCCGTAGCAAACGGTATTACCGAGTCCATTGCGAATGAAGTATTCGACTTGCTCGTATACTTCGCTGGCTATGGCTTTAACAAATCACATAGTGCGGCGTATGCGTATATCGCGTACCAAACAGCGTACTTGAAAGCCCATTATTTCCCTGAATTTATGGCGGCTACCATGACTAGCTTCATGCAGAATATGCAAAAGTTAACGTATTACATTAACTCTTGCAAGAAGCATAATGTTAAGGTTCTAGGCCCAGATATTAACTATTCTGAGCGCAGCTTTGCCGTACAAGACGACGCTATTCGCTTTGGTCTTGGCGGTATCAAGAACGTAGGGGACAATGCTATTGATCGCTTGATTCGCGAGCGCAATGAACACGGCCTCTATACGGATATCGTAGACTTTTGCAAACGGGTAGATAATCGAGTTGTGAATAAACGACTTCTTGAAAGTCTCATTCGCTGCGGTGCTATGGATGGTTTCCAGGAAAACCGGAATCAGTTGCTACACATGTATGAAAGCGCTCAAGCCGTTGGTGCTAAAGAGCAAAAGGATGCCGCTATGGGAACGATGAGTCTCTTTGGTGATATGGATGAGTCGGTAGAGTTTATTCCAGTTCCCAATGTGGAAGATTTATCGGAAGACGATAAGTTAAAGGATGAAAAGGAATATACCGGCTTTTACATTACGGGGCATCCATTGCAAGGATATGCGAAAGAACTGGAAGGTCTCTTTGAACTGGGCGCTCTCGTAGAAAATCCCGAGCAATACGATGGTCAAACCATTACCTTTGGCGGTCTTATTGAAAATAAATCGGACCGCATGACAAAGCGTAATGAGGTTATGTCCATTCTTCGCATCGAAGATTATTCTGGTGCGGCTAATGTAGTGGCATTCCCTAAGGTTTTTAGTCAAAGCCAACAATTCCTTGCGGTCGATATGATTGTTAAGGTAAAAGGTCGGGTTGATGCGGATGAAAAGGGCGTGCAAATCATTGCAGACCGTATTACGCCGCTAAAGGTAAACTATAGTCAGGCAAAACAGGTGGCAATCCACATTTATAGCCAATATGATACGCCAGAAAATAGCGAAGCCTTAAAACGCGTATTGACTAGTACCGCTGGCTCTGTGCCAACGTCATTATATTTACACCGTCAACGAAAACGGATTAATCTGCCACAAAATATGTGCTTTGACCCTAGTGATGAATCCATCAGGGCTATTGAATCTATTCTAGGCGAAGGCTCCGTAGAGGTGCAATAACATATGTTGCGTGGAGCACAGATAGCTTTCACCAACATTGATATAATAAGAAATGAAAGATCCAATCTTGGATGTGCTTTCATAGGAGGAAAGATGAAACGTACAAAGATCGTATGTACTGTAGGTCCGGGAACGGATAAATTTGGTATCTTAGAAGATATGATGCGGGCGGGCATGAACGTAGCTCGTTTTAACTTCTCTCACGGATCCCATGAAGAGCAGGCAGAACGCATGCAAATGGTGCGCGATGCGGCGATGATTGTGAATAAACCAATCGCACTATTGCTTGATACAAAAGGCCCTGAGGTGCGTCTCGGTCTATTTAAAGAGGGCAAGGTATTCCTCGAAGCGGGTCAACAATTTACGTTGACTACAGATGATGTGGAAGGCACAAAAGAGCTTAGCTCCGTGAATCACAAAGGTCTTACAGGCGATGTGTCCGTAGGGGATAAAATCCTTTTGGCTGATGGGCTTGTAACACTTACCATCGATGCTATCGAAGGCAATAATATCGTTACAACTGTTCAAAACAGCGGAGAAATCGGCAACCGCAAGCGCGTAGCCGTACCAGGTGTAGCACTAAGCTTGCCACCTGTATCTGAACAGGATGAAGCGGACTTGCGCTTTGGCTGTCAACAAGGGGTAGACTTTGTGGCCGCATCCTTCATGCAACGGGGTAAAGACATTGTGGCTATTCGCCGCATTCTTGAGTCTGAGAAAAAAGATATCAAGATTATCGCGAAAATTGAAAATGCAGAAGGCGTTAAAAATATTGATGAAATCTTGGAAGTAGCTGACGGCCTCATGGTTGCGCGTGGCGATCTCGGTGTAGAAATTCCTGCAGAAGAAGTGCCAGTACTTCAAAAGATGATGATTGAAAAATGTAATAACTTGGGTAAACCCGTTATTACGGCGACACAAATGCTCGAGTCTATGATTCAAAATCCACGTCCAACACGTGCGGAAGCAAGTGACGTAGCTAACGCCATTTTGGATGGTACCGATGCGATTATGTTATCTGGCGAAACAGCCAATGGAGCCTATCCTGTAGAAGCTGTTGCGACCATGACTCGCATTGCAGAAGTAACGGAAAAGGCTGCTATTTACGATAGCTATAGTCGCGCTCGTGAGGATGAAGAAATGACTACTACAAGCGCCGTATGCTTGGCTAGCGTGCGCGTAGCTCAAAACCTCGGGGCCGCAGCTATTTTGACATGTACTGAATCTGGTCACACCGCACTTAGTGTGGCTCGTCA
>ERZ773073.631-NODE-631-length-18083-cov-7.160861_pt1 | contig 18083 bp, 14 predicted proteins | sample MGYA00580616_ERZ773073 | MGnify/ENA primary metagenome ERZ773073 (study PRJEB29015, sample SAMEA2737960) | human oral metagenome | biome: human oral; feature: human-associated habitat; material: dental | place: China | collected 2131 ...
CTCTTAATTCTATCAGGTCATAGTCTAAACTTTTTTATCAACACTATTTGACAAATAACCTAAAAAATTAAGTTCATTAGGCTTTTATATTGCTCAATTTCATAATAACCCAACTAAAGTATTAGAAATTTTTTCAAAAAAAAATATAGCAATTCTGGGTGTTGGTGGAATTGGACAGGTTGTTTTAGAACAATTAGCTGCTTCAGGCTTTAAAAATTTTATTCTAATAGATTATGATATAGTTAATTTTAATAATTTTAACAGACAATTTTTAGTTGAGGATAAAGATATAGGGAAACCAAAAATATCTGTAGTATGTGAGAAAATAAAGAAAAGATTTTTAGATCTCAATATATTCAATTTCATCAACAACATTTTTAATCTTTCTCCTTCTAAATTTTTTAGAAAAAGAATTATTGGCTGTACAGTAGACACAATTATTTTCACAACCTCTTGTTGAATAAACTCTAGGTATTATAAGGTCCATATATTTATTATCATACAAGCTATAATCGAAATTTTTAATACTATCTAAATTGTATTCTGTGAGAATATTTTTGGAATTATTTACTTTATTGTTTTCCAAGTAAGAAATATTTTTTAGATTTTTAAAATCTATACTTTGATTTTCTTTCCATATAGTTATAAAATCGTCTATTACCAATTCTCCTTCATTTCTTACAATAAAATCTATATTTCTATTATTTTTTAAAATTTTTTCTACATTATTGGTTGGATAAAAACCACCCCAAAATATATATGAGTTTGGGGAGATTTCACGGATAATATTAGTAATGTAATTAGACATTTTTTCTGCTACTGTCATTACTGTAATTCCATAGAATTTAGCTTTATATTTTTTTAAACTCTCTAAAATATTTTCTTTTTCCAAAACTTTTTGTTTATAATATCTCATATACATATCTTCAATATGAAAATCTAATAATTTTACTTTTTTACCTTGTGTTTTTAAATAAGTTCCAATACTAAGAAGAGGAGAACTTCCTTCAAAAGCTAAATCACCAAGTAATACTCCACCTTTTTCATACATTGTTTTCCAATATGCTTTTTCTATTTCTGTATTAGAGCTTTTATAATATTTTTTGAAAAGTGGTGGCTGAATCAGTATTATATCATAATAATCATCTTGTTTTTCCATTATATCACCTCTTTCTATACTTTTAAATTATAAAATTTTTTATAAACTAATCATATTATAAAAACTTAATAATAATTTAATTCCATAGAATATTATAATAATTCCACAAATTATATTAATTATTCTTAAAATCTTATCATTAAACTTATGACTGAAAAGTGAAACAAATAGAGTAATTCCTATAAACCAAGTAAAAGAAGCTGATGTTACTCCTAATATAAAATAAGTTGAGGTATTACTAGGTAAACTAACTCTAAATGCACCTAACATCATAGTTCCATCAATAATAGCTTGAGGATTAAACCAAGTTACAACACAAGCAGTTGTAATTACCTTTGTTAAAGAAACATTTGTTTCATTATTTTCTTTAAGTGAACTTTTACTCCTTAAAAGCCCTTGTCCAATATAAATAATAATAAGACTTCCTATTAACAGAATAGCAAGCTTTAACCATTCTAATTTATCTATTAAAAGTCCTATTCCAAAAAAACAGGCAAAAGCAAGAGATATATCAAAAAATATTACAATTAAGGCAATTAAAAGAGCCTTACTTCTTTTTTGAGTAATTGCTGAGTTTATAACAAACAAATTTTGTACTCCTATTGGAGCAACATATGCTAACCCCATAAGAAAACCTTGAAAATATGTTTCCATTGTATTTTACCTCCTAAAATATTTTTATTTTATTAATACAAAAATAACATTATATACCAACCTTATAATAAAATAATTTATATTAAAGAATCCTATTCTCTTAATTTATTTTTTATTCTCATAAAGAATCCTCCTGTTTTTAATGTATATATAATGTTATTTTAATAGAAATTAAGTACTAATAGTAATGTAGATGAAATAAATTTTATCTTTACTAATATAAATATACTATATTCATTTATGCTTTTCAAGTATATAAAATAAAAAAGCAAGAATTTAAATGTTGCAATTTTAAATAAGAACAAATAATATTTTTATAAAACAGTAATATAGTAATAAAATTAATAGAATTAGAAGTTAATTAAACTAATCAAAAATGAATAAAATATTTAAAATGAGAAAAAGTAGAATGAATAAGTATTGTTAAAAATAAATGAAATTAATATGTTAAATTTTGAAATTTTATTAAATTATTTTTATAACTTTTTGTAAATAAATAGGGAAAAGAGGATATAGTTTAGTTATAAAATATAGCAAAAAAGTTATTGAAGAAATCAAAGCAAGATATATAATACAAGTAATAAAAATACCAAGCAAAAAGAGCTTTTAAATGCTAAAAAGATAAATTTCCTTTTAGTTTTTACTATGACAATGATAACTGGAAAGCTGTATAAGCTTGTAATATAGAGAAAGTAGTTGGTAGTTCTATTTTTAGTAATGATTTGTAAGAAGTAAAAGAAAAAAGGAACTAAAATCAAAGAATTACTTAATGAGGAATTAAATAAATATTCATATTTAATTGTTAAAAAACTGTAAAAAATTAAAAATGAGTAAGATATAAAATAAAAAGAATTTATGAAATTAATGAAGATATTTCTATATTTATTAAATAAAAAAATATATTGGGAAAGAAAGACAGTATAAAAGTTTTTAGTGAATGTGATATTGGTACTAAATTATTAACTAAGGAATAAAAAATGAGAAAAGGGTATAAAAATTTTATAAAATCTATTTTTATGATGACTAATTTTTAATTGTTTGAAATAATAAAAAGTTTAAAAAAATTATTTTATCAAAACTCTAGAAGTCAAATATATAGAAAAATTATATACCCCATAATCTAGGTGTTTTCATTATATTGAAATTATATAGATTATTAATTTTAATGGTTAATCAATAAGTTTTTCATATAAAGTATTAGGGTTACATTTTTTTTTATATAAATAATAAAGAATAACACTTTCTAATAGCCATTGAAATGTTGTAATAATCCAAAAAATATGAACAGGAAATTTTAAAATAGAAATAAGATAAAAAGCAACTGGGATTCTTAGAAGCCAGTTAGTAAAAAAAGAAATATAAAAGGGTAATTTTGGATTTCCTATTCCTTTAAAGTATGCTCCAAATACAGTTACAAAGGCAATAGGAATTTGTTCAAAAGCTGCCACTTGTAAACAAATAGCTCCCATTTTAATAACTTCAATTTCTTGTTTACTGATAAAAAGAGCAATTAATGTTTTAGGAATGAAAAAAAAGAAACAAGCTAAAATCCCCATAAAAACAGAAGCAATGATTATAGAATATAAAGTGTACTCCTGAGATTTTTTTTGATTATTCTCTCCAACACTATGCCCAACAAGTGCTGTACATGCTATGGCAACTCCCCAACCTGGCATAGTTGATATTGCTTCAATAGCAATTCCTATTTGATTTGCTGCAAAAGCAGTAGTCCCTAAACTTAAAATAAAAGTAAGTCCTAATAATTTGGATAAACTAAAATTAGCTTCTTGTAAACCAGAAGGAACAGCAAAACGGATAATTTCCCAAATATCTTTTTTAGAAACATGAGAAAAGAGAGAAATTTTAAATGGAAGTTTTTTTAATCTAGTCCATTGGAATAAAATTCCTATAAAATTTCCAGCAACAGTTGCAACTGCTGCCCCAGTAATCCCCCATTCTGGAAAACCTAGATTTCCAAAAATTAAAACATAATCTAAAAACAAATTTACAATATTAATACTTCCAGCTACATACAGAGAGGTTTTAGTATCTTTTATTCCCCGAAATATTCCGTTTGTAGTAGATGAAAGTGTCAATAAAAAGAAAGAAAAAGAAGAAATTTTTGCATATCTTGTTGCTAACGGCAACATTTCTTTTGTTGCCCCTGCCAAATTTAAAATTCTATCTGGAACAAAAAATAATAATGAAAAAAATATAAAAGCTAATACAACTGCTATTTTAATTCCTGCATTAGCAATTGTTTCTGCTTTTTTATAATCTTTAGAACCAATTGCTCTTGAAATAAGAGAAGTTAAAGCAGTTGAAACACCAACTGCAATTATAATATTAAAAAAACTATAGATCATTTCTGTACTTAATCCAACAGAAGAAACTGCTAATTGTCCACCATATTTTCCAACCATCATGGTGTCAAATATCCAAATCATCATATATAAAGTCATTTCACCTACTGCTGGAATTGCGAGATTCAGTATTTCACGAAATATTTTCCAATTTATTGTCATAAAATTATCTCCTTTATATCATTTTATCTAGTAGTTTAAATTTTAGTGTAAATAGTTTTATATACTCTAATTTTTTTCATCTAGAATGTTTTTTTTATTTTTCAATATGATAATTTAAAACAAAGAAACTGTCAAGTTGAAATTTATCTTAAATTATAATATTTTCTCTTAATAAATATTTTTAGAAATATATTTGAAGGTAAAATATAACTAACTTATTTAATATCCATTACTTTATTGAGAGAAAAGAAGTTTTTAAATATTTTAAAATTTTCAATATCCTTGTTTTTAGTTATCTATACAATATTTTTGTTCTTAACTATCTTTATTTTTAATGATTTAGTGATAATTTTGAAAAAAAACTTCTAGCATATATACAATACAATAGTTTTCTAGAAGGTTTCTAACTTTATACAAAAATATTCTTTTTTTATGATAGCATTGTTTTAATATTTATCAATTAACAATACAGGTTGTTCAAAACCTCCTGATCCCACATTAATAATTTTCTTTTCAGAAATTCTAGAAACAATACCTGAATATTTTCCATTAAACATAAAAAAATCAATTCCAAAGTATCTTTCCTCAAAAGTTATTTCTTTATCGTTAAAAACTGGAATTTCTATTTTGGGAATATTACAATACTCTTGAACTATCCAATTTTTATTTTTATTATTGTGTATCAAATTTTCCCAAAAGTTTGGATCAGAATCTTTTCCAATAAAAATATTGCTACCTCTTGTTTCGTTATCAATCTTAATCACAAAAGAATCTTTATGTTCTTTAATATAAGGAAGCAATGAAATTTCATTCCCTTGATACATGGTATTTTGTTCCTCAAGTTTTCTTGTCCATGAAATATGTTTTATAATTAATTCTATTTGCTCCTTATTTAAATATTTTTTTTGAAAAAATTCATCATGTAATAAAGCTAGCACTAACTTACTTTCAGTGATATACATTGCAGGGAAGGGATTTACTGATATAGCTTTTCCAGAATTTATAGCATTTAAAACTGGCTGTAACAACTTTTTATCTAACATTAATTGATCAACTTTATTATACACTATATTTATTTCAATATTATTATATAAAAGTCTTCCATCTTTGTCATTTTTTAGTTCTTTTAAATCACAAGTTACAGCATTAAAGCCCATCTTTTTAGCGTTTTCCACAAATTCTTTTAATTCATATGTATAAAAGCCTTTATGGTTAGCAAAGGCAATTCCAAGTGTAGTAGGAGTATAATCACAAGATATATTATATTGTTTAACTAATGACATAATAAAATTATCTGTACTATCACAAACAAATGGAATAATTTTTTTTCCAGATAAGTACTTTTTAATCAAAGGAAGTTCAAGATATTCTTTTTTGATCGTTCCTAGTATAGAAATTCCACCAGGGCAACATGTATTGCATTCAAAAATTTTATAATCTTCTCCTCCATACCAAACAACATCAAATCTTGATATAACGATATTTCGACCTTTTTGATTAATACTTAATAAATCTTCATAATTTTTATAATAACTAAAAAAATTTTTTATATAATTATCAGACTTATAGGCTTGTAAAATAATTTCTAAACATTCACTTAAAATTTCTGTTGATTTTTAAAAATAATTATTTTCTTTCTGACTGATTAATAAAGGTTGGATAGAATAAGGAAATTTTTTTCCTTCAAATGAGAAGCCACCTTTTTTTATAGCATTTTGCATATAATTTTCATTATAAAGTAATTCCTCGTGCTCAATATTTTTAAAATTCATTCTTTTTACCTCCTATCAATTAAATTTTTGATTTTACCAGTTCCTTCAGATAAAATAAAGCTAATTTCATTTTCCAATAATAATTCAAATTCTAAGTCATGTACAGCTCCGCTTTGTATTTGCTCTTTTAATTTTAACTGTTTATCTAAAAATAAAGTTCTCAATTCTTCTTTTATATATTCAATATTGTTTATTTCTTTTGATAATTCTAATTTTAATAATATACAGTCAACATGATTTTTCTTTGAAATAATATATTGATATCTTCCTGTAAAAAAATTATATTTATTTAAATAATCTACTATAATATCTGTTTGAAATTTTTCACCACCAATTTTAGGTGTATTAGAGATTCTTCCTTCAATAAATAATCTATTATTACTTAATCGAACAATATCTCCAGTTCGATATCGAATAACTGGAATTAATTTTCTACTTAAGTTTGTAACTACAAGTTCTCCAGTTTGATTATCTCCTAAAATATTCCCAAAAGAATCAATTACTTCTAAAAATTGAAATTTATTATTAACAATAAATTCATTACTTGCTAATTTAGAAGTTTGATATCCAATTATGCCAAAATCCATACTTTGATAAGTAGAACCAAAATGAATATTTCCAAAAAAATCTTTAATGAATTTTTTCATGCTGTCAGTTAAAGGCTCTCCACCAGTTATGATTTTATCTATATGAAGTTTTATATTATTAGTTTTACAATGATTTATTAAATTTATAACATCAGTTGGCATTAAGAGTAGAGTATTTATGTTAAATGTTATTAAAAGATTTGATATTTTATTTAAGTCTTCAAAAATACCGATTGGTAATATAAAACATCCTATTTTTTCTAAACCTAAATAAACACTGAATTCTGAAGTAAGAGTCCCAGGAATTCCAAATATTCCAACTCTATCATTCTTATTAATTCCAGCTTTTTTATATGAATTTCCATGAGCTCCAATATTTAAATGAAATTCTTTATAACTCAAATAAATATATTTTGGCTTTCCAGTGGTTCCACCAGTTGAAAAAACATATCTTCCAGAAGAAAACTCAGAACATAAATATTCATAATTTTCATAATACATATCTGAGGTGGTAAAAGGAAGTTTTTGAAAATCTTCTTCACTATTAATGTTAATATTTTGATATAGATGACTATAAAATTTTGAAGATTTTTTTGCATAATTACAGAGTTCTAATATCTCTTCTTTAAAATTTTTCATAAATTTATCCTCCTTATTTTGCTTATTTTTATAATAAAAGTATTAAAATACTATATTATTATTTATAAAGTTTATTAATTAAGATTAATTTATAATAAAAAAAAACGTTTTTTTTAATTTTATCACACCTTATTTCTTTTTATCAAAATAAATTTTTATTAAATAAAAATAAATTAATAATAATATTTGCTTTGCTTATATAATTATTATTATAAAATTTTTTATAAATGGGATACTTGTGATATTTATCGTAAATTTTTTCTTATAAGTATCTCCCTTATATCACTAGCAATCATTTTATGAAAAATAATGGTACTAATTTTTTTAATTTGAGGATTGATTTCTTTTCTTTTTTTCAAAATTTCACTTTCTATCTCCTCTTGTTTATCAATAGGAAGTTTTAAAAATGTTTCAATAACATCATCCATTTTTATATTGCTAGTAATCTCTTTTTTACTTTCTTCTTCCTTTTGCATAACAAAAGTATTGTCAATTTCACAAGTATTGTTAAATAAATGTTTTGACATTACAGCTGCTATACTTTTTACATTTTCTTTTTTCTTTAAAATTTCATATTGTTTTTTAAAATGGCTAATTAAAAAATCAACAGAATTTTTTTGTAACAATTCTTTTATCTTAATCTTATGTTTTATAGAGAAATCTATCCCAAATTCTTTGAAAAGCTTTTCTATTTTTCTTAAATTGTCATCATCTTTTTCAAAGTCATATTCATGATTCTTTTTTAAATTCATTCTATTATTTTTAATATCTATATTTATTAGTGCTTGATTTTCCACTTTCGGCTTTTCCATTTCTGGTTTTTCAACTTTCGGTAAAGAAAGACTATTTTCCATACTTTTAGCCGATTGTTGATTTTCAACTTCTGGTTGAATATTTAAATTATTATTTTCTTTCTTTTGAGAAAGAGATTTATAAAAAATTTTTTCTCCCTCTTTTAACTCTATGTCAACATTTGATTTAATTTCTTCATACTCAGTAGGAATTTCAAAAACTAAATAAAATGTTTCAACTATTTTCCCAGACTTTCTAACTTCAAAATAATGACAATATTTAGCTTTTCTCAATTCTAATAAAGCATTTCTAGTAGAAGTTTCTTTATTTTTCTTAACAGATGCTAAATGAGCTATATTTATTTTCCAATTGTTAGGTCTTCCAATTAAATAAGTTAAAAGACCTGTAGCTTCCCAAGATAAATTTGAATCATCAACTCCTATTTTATCAATTTGAACATAGGGATTTTCCCTCTTTAAAACTTTTATAATAGCCATAAAAAATACTCCTCTAAAAATTAAATTTTATTAAAAGAGAAATAAAATAAAAAAGTGTGAGAATTTCTTTTCTTTTAATTTCTCAGACACTTTAAATTTCTTTTTTATTCAAAATAGTTATAAACCGAACAAGTTCGAATCCAGCCACCCCAGCCATATAAATAATAATGCTAGAGAGGAATCTCTAGCTTTTTTTGTTTGTCAAATAGTGTTGAAAAAAAATTTAGACTTACAATTAGCATAATTAAGAAAATTTTTTTTTAATCAGATTTAAAAATTTTAATTAGATAATTATTAGAAAAAAATATTATTTTCTTGAATATTTAAGGTAGTTTTGATAAAATTAAAAAAATGGTAGAAAAACTTTCTTTATGTTTATTTTTGTAATTTAACAGATAATTTTTGTTAATTCTATACTTTATTATTAAAAGTTATAGGAAGCAGTTTATGTATGAAGTTATCTATAAAAAATTAATTATATATAAGAATAGAATATTTGATTATAATTAGGGGTGAGGAAACTTATGATACAAAAAATAATAACAAAAAATAATATAGAAATAGAACTTTCTGCACCAAGATATGAAGATAGCTATGAATGGAATCGAATTGCTAAAATTGTTGCTAATGAAAAAAAATATCTTTTAGTGGAACCTGAAAAAGTTTATTCTATAGATGAAATAGAAAATAAAATAAAGGAACCAAATGATGACAATAAATTTGTATTAGTAGCAAGGGATAATGGAAAGTTTATAGGGAACATAACAGCAAGAAGAAATGGAAATAAAAAAATGAGACATACTATTGAGTTTGGGCTATGGTTATCACCAGAGTATAGAAATATTGGTATTGGAAAGAACATGATTCTTTCTATGGAAAAGTGGGGAAAAGACCTAAAAATAAAAAAAGTATGTTTGACAGTTTTTAGTTGTAATGATTTTGCAAAAAATTTATATTTAAAAATGGGATATGAGATTGTTGGAATTCAAAAGAATCAAATAAAAATAGAAAAAGAATACTATGACCTAATTTATATGGAGAAAGAATTATAGTTTTTAAAAGTTGTCAATAAATTATTTAAACTTTATCTCTTCTTATTTTTTACTAATTTATTAATACTTTTACTCTTTAAAAATATGTTATAACATAAAAAATAAAGTATTAAAAACAAATAAAAATCAAATAACAATAAAAATAAAGGTTATTTTGCTTGGAACTTTATAAAGAAGATCCAATATGAAAAATTTATTTCTAAGAGGTCTTCCTAAAAAAGGAGTAGAAAAATGCTGAGAGAAAAAAAGTTTCTGAAATCAGTTATTGCTATAATTAGTTTAATTTTTATACTAGTATTAATAAACACTTTTTTTAGAATGAGTTTACCATATCTATTAAGTAAATTTATAGATAACTTTTATAGTTCCTATGAAAAATATAAATATATCAATCAATTTTTAATAGCTTCAATTTTATTATTTCTCTTTTCACTTTTACAAAAATATTTAATTGAAAATTTGTCTTGGAAATTTACTAATTATATTCGTGTAGAATTATTAAAAAAAATTTTAAAACAAAATAATGATTTTTTTATTAAATATTCACATGGTGACTTATTAGAGTACTTTGAAGTTGATATTTCAAAAATATATAATTTTTTAACCAAGAGTATTCCATCTTTTTGTAGTAATATTTTTATAATTACTTTTGTTATAGTGTTTTTTGGTTTAAAAAGTATATATATCTTTTTATTTTTTTTAGTATATTTAGTTTTAAATTTTATTTTAGTTAAAATGTATAGAAAAAACAACAAAAATAAAGTCATTGAAGAAAGTAATTATCATGAATATATGAGTGGAAAATATAGTGAATGGTTGGCGATGAAAAATTTACCCTCTATACTAGGATCAGATAAATACATTATAGATAAGTTTGAAAATTTGCAAGATGATTGGTTAAAATATAGAATAAATGTTAATAAATATTATTATGCTATATGGTGCATAACCCTGTTACTTAATGGGATGGTAGATATTTTTATTTTGGGAATAAGTGGATTCCTTTTCTTCTACAATAAAATTACTATAGGAAGTATTTATTTATACTATTCTTATGGACAAAAAATAAAAAATCCTATGGAAAGTTTGCAACAACAATTGCAGTATGTAGAAAAATTATTTGCAAGTATTAAAAGAATTGATAGACTACTTAAAGAGAATTCAAACGATTTTGAAGAAAATACTAGAAAGCTAACAATTTCTGAAATAAAAACCATAAAAATTAAAGATTTATATTTTGCTTATACTGATAAAATTGTTTTAGATAAATTATCTATTGAGTTATCTAGAGGTGAAAATATTGGTATATATGGAAAATCTGGAGATGGAAAGAGTACTCTCTTAAAAATATTAAGTAAGATAATAAAAGTAAATAAGGATTCTATATTCATCAATAATATAGATATTAATGATATTGATATGGAAAGTTATATTGAAAAAATTATTTATTTACAAAATGAACCTGTTATATTTAAAACTTCATTATACAATAATATTTCTATGTTCAATGAAAAAATAAGCTTGGAAGAAGTGGATAAATTTTTACAAAATGAAGATTTATATAAATATATTGAAAATAAAAAATTAACAGATATAATCAGTGATGAAGAATTAACAATTTTACAAAAACAGATAATTTCTGTATTAAGAGTATTTTTTGAGAAAAAAGATTTAATTATTTTTGATGAAGCTTTCTCACATATAGATACTAAAATCACATTGGACTTATTAGATAAAATAAAGAAATTTAATAAGAATAGTATAATAATTTGTGTCAGTCATAATCTGGAAAAACTTAGCTCATTTAATAAAATGTATGAAATAAAAAAGGGTAAAATTTATGAAAAAGAATGAAAAAATAAATTTTAAAGATATATTTGAGATATGTAGATTAATTCTTAAAAATAATATTTCTATACATGCAGTAAATTTATTAGTTTGGTTATTATTAAGTTTATTTCCTCTAGTTTTTGCTTTACTTTTAAGAAATTTATTTTCATCACTTGAAAATTTTTCTTCTGCTAACTATATTAAAAATATAATTATATATGCCGTAATTATTCTTTTCAATATTTTTCTAACATATAAGGCAGGGGTATTTGATACGAGGTCAAGATTTAATATAGGAAAATTATTAAGAGTGAATTTATTTAGCTATTTTGTTAATTATGATGTTAATATAGATACTTCACATATTCTTAATAGTTTTAATGAAGATGTAGATAATATAGAAGAATTCATAAGTTTTTCTATGGATTTTATAAATAAAATAATATTTTTTTTAATATCTTTTATTATCTTAATGAAAATAAATTATAAGCTTACAATTTTTGTTTTTACTCCACTTTTATTGGTTTCATTTTTAATATATAGTTGTGGAGAAAAAATAAAAAAATATTATAATTTTGCTAAGAAAGAAGATTTAGAAACTGTGTATTTTACAAGTTCCATAATTAAGGGTAATAATATTATAAAATATTTTTTTAATAATAAAATAATTAAAAATTTTGAAGATAGCTTAATTATAAGGAGTAAGAAAAATATTCTTAAAAACTTTTTCTTTGAAGTAATAGAAAAAGTTGCTGAATTATTTAATAATATCTCTTATGTTATTTTAGCTTTTGCTAGTTACTTACTTTTAAATAGTTCAGATAGTATTTCAAATTTTACTCTGTTTATAGAATATATTTCTTATGGAACTGTTTATCTAATAGTTTTTCAAGAAGTGTTTATTAATTTAAAATCTATACAAAAGTTTTTAGAAAATCTAAGTGAAAACTTGGCTATTAGTAAAGAAGAAGTTATAGAATTAATAAGAAATAGAGTAAAAAATAAAAGAAAAATTTTAGAAACTCCCTTTAATAACTCAGAGTTAGTAATAAATTTAGATAGAAATGAAATACTAATAATAGAAGATGAAAGTATAATAAAAGAATTAAAGAGTAAAATATTAGATGAAAATAAAATTGCTTATGTTCCAAAAACAATTAATCTTTTTGATGATAGTATTCAGAATAATATAACATTGTTTGCTCCAAGAGATGAAGAATTATTGAAAAAAGTTATGGAAATAAGTTGTATAGATATGAAAGAATTTGAAGAATTGATTAAAAAAGAAAAATATATTGGTAGAAATGGTAAAAAATTATCAGAAGGACAAAGGCAGAGAGTGGCAATAGCAAGGGCTCTGTATTCAAGAAATGAAATACTCTTATTGGATAATTGTTTTAGTAATATAGATTATGTTACTTCTCTGAAAATAATAGAAGGATTAAATAAGCATAAATATACAATGATAGTATTAGCAATTGACACAGATTTATTTAAAGAAGCTAAACTTAAAAATAGATTGAATCTATAAAAATATAGAATATTTTAAATAAATTATTTTTTACTTTTTATAAAAACACACTGTATTCTTTTTTGCTATAAATAAAGGATTTTCTATGATATAATAGAAACATTATTATCAAGGGGGTACAGTTGTTTGAATAATATCTTGTTTTTGAGTTCAGTTGTAATAATCTTATCAATATTCATATATAGATATTTAAGTAAATTTGGTGTTCCTATGCTTTTAGTTTTCATAAGCTTGGGTATGATATTTGGTGAAAACGGTATATTTAAAATATCTTATGACAACTATGAACTATCTAGGGATATATGTAGTTTTGCCTTAATATACATCATTTTCTTTGGAGGCTTTGGTACAAATCTTTCAATGGCAAAAGGTATTATTAAAAAATCTTTAATTTTATCTTCATTGGGAGTTATATTTACCTCTCTTTTAACTGGTCTGTTTTCTCACTATGTTTTAAAATTAGATTGGTATAGCTCTCTTTTGATAGGTTCAGTACTTGGTTCAACGGATGCTGCCTCAGTCTTTGCAATTTTAAGATCACATAAACTAAACTTAAAAGAAAATACAGCCTCTTTACTTGAAATAGAAAGTGGTTCAAATGACCCCTTTGCCTATGTTTTAACTATAGCCTTTTTGACACTTTCAAAAGGAAATCTAAATTTACCACTGTTATTATTCAAACAAGTTTGCTTTGGTTTAGCTGTAGGTTATATATTTGCAAGAGTATCTCGTTATATAATTAGAAAAGTTAATAATATAGATAGTGGAATGTCTATGGCTTTGATAACTGCCTCTATGCTTTTATCCTATTCAACGAGTGAATTTATTGGAGGAAATGGGTATATAACAGTGTATCTTTTAGGAGTTCTATTAGGAAATATACATTTCAATAAAAAGAGTGAAATTGTTAGCTTCTTCAATGGACTTACAAGTATAATGCAGATTTTAATATTCTTTTTACTAGGACTTTTAGTAAATCCATTGGAAGCATTAAAATATGCTATTCCTGCTGTCTTAATTATGACAGTGATGACACTATTAATTCGTCCATTTGTTGTCTATGCTTTAATAAGTCCTATGAAGTCAAGTAGAGGACAAAAACTTTTAGTTTCTTGGGCAGGTTTAAGAGGAGCAGCCTCAGTTGTGTTTGCTATATTAGTTGTGGTGGCAAATAAGGAAAGAGGAATGGTAGTATTTAATATTGCTTTTATAGTTGTTCTATTGTCAATCGCTATACAAGGCTCACTACTTCCATATTTTTCTAAAAAGTTAAATATGATAGATGAAGATGGTGACGTACTTAGAACCTTCAACGATTACTCAGATACAGAAGATGTTGATTTTATAACTGCTGAAATAGATGAAACACATAAATGGGTAGGTAGACAGGTTAAAAATCTTGAGCTTATGCCTTCAGTACTTTTAGTTTTAATAATAAGAAACAATGAGAATATTATTCCTAATGGAAATACTGTAATAGAAAAGGGAGATAGAATAGTTCTTTGTGGTTCGAGTTTTGTAGATAAGGGTACTAGAATAAATCTATATGAGAGTATGGTTGATAAAAATTCAAAATATATAAATAAATCTATTCGTGAACTAGATAGAAATATACTGATAGTCCTGATTAAAAGAGAAAATATAACTATGATACCTAGTGGTAATACAGTACTTTTAGAAAATGATCTTTTAGTACTTTTAGATAGATAATAAAGATGAAAAAAAGGGGGTTTTAGATAACCCCCTAATTTATTATTTCTTTTCTTCTGTTTTAGCTTCTGCTGGAGCTGCTTGTGCTGCAGGTGCTTCAACTGCTGGTTGTGCTGCATCTGGGAAATCTTTCTTTAAGATTTCTTCAATTTTGTATTTGTTTAATAAATCTTCATAATATTTATTAACAATACCAGTTTGTTTTTCATAAGTTATTTGAGCTACTATAGCATCCTTAACACTTTCAAAAGGAGTATTTCCAATTTCTGCCTTATGGATATCATAGTATTTTTGAGCTTCTTCTTCTGATACTTGAATGTTGTTAAGTTCAGATTCGAATTTCTTTTGTAGATAGTAACTTACTTCTACTTCTTGTTTAGCTAAATTAAGATTGTATTGATCATCTTCACTTAATTTTTCTGCACTTGCATCTTTTAAGATAGCTTTTTGAACTAGAAGTTGTCTTGCAACGTTAACATCTCCATTTACTCTTTCTTTTTCTTGTTTAGTAAGTTCTAAAGAACCAGAACTTCCACAAGCAACTAGTACCAAAGCTAAAAAAGATACCATTAATTTGTTTTTCATATAATCATTCCTCCATAAATATTATAGCTCCATTTCTTCCAGAAAGTTCCTTATCCCTTCTAAAAGAATGGAAGTTTTCACTAAATGTACATCTATTATTTAAGAACATTTTTTCTTCTTTAACACCATACTCTTTAAGTAGATAATAGTTAAAAAGTTGATTATCAAAGAAAAATTCATTATTCTTTATAGAAAAAACCTTGTCCACAATTTCTTTTGAAAATTTGTTTTTAAAATCTTCATAAAATTCTTTTCCTACATTATATTTCTCACAAGAAATACCTATACCAAATAATATATTTATAGTCGATAAATCCTTAGGATTTATTTTTTCAATAGCTCTTTTTACTATTTCTTGAAATGAACCCTTCCAACCAGAATGCACTGCTCCAAAAATTTTCGTTTCTTCATCATAGATGAATATAGGTAAGCAGTCAGCATACTTAGTAAGAACAGCAGCATTTTTATTTGATGTTAGTATTCCATCAGTATTTGGAAAATGGTGTACACTTGTATCCTCACCTACTAAAACAACATTATCACTATGTGTTTGATGGCAAGAAAGCATTATTTTATTTAAAGAAAAGTCTTTAGCAACATCTTCTTTACTTCTTTCAGGAATACTTCCATAATGTTTTTTAGTAAAAAAGATTTTTATATTAAATTTATTAAAGGTAGTAAATTCAATATAGTCTTCATGATCTTTTATATCTTTATCTATATAGTTCATTATTCTAAATCCTTTCTAAAATACAAGCTCTTTCTTATATTATTAGCTACTTTATCAAATAATTTAAAGTCAAGTGATTGAGGACCATCAGATAGTGCACAATCTGGATTTTCATGTACTTCTATCATGGCTCCATTAGCTCCTGCCATTATTCCTGCTAGTGTAAGAGGTCCAACTAAACTTCTTTTTCCTGTTCCATGGCTTGCATCAACTATGATAGGTAAATGAGATAGTTCTCTTACTAAAGCAATAGCATTTAAATCTAAAGTGTTTCTTGTCATAGTTTCAAAAGTCCTAATTCCTCTTTCACAAAGAATAACATTTTGATTTCCATGAGCAAGAATATATTCTGCTGATAATAAAAATTCATTTATAGTTGCACTCAAACCTCTTTTAAGTAAAACAGGTTTATCTAATTTACCTAATTTTTTAAGTAAACTAAAGTTTTGCATGTTTCTTGCTCCTATTTGAATTATATCTGCATAGGAAGAAACAAGCTCTAAGTCATCACTATCCATAAGTTCAGTTACAACAAGCATATCATTTTCATCGGCAACTTCCCTTAAATATCTTAATCCTACTTCACCAAGTCCTTGAAAATCATAAGGAGAAGTTCTAGGTTTGTATGCTCCACCTCTTAGGGCAACAGCTCCACCCTTTTTTACTTCTTTAGCTATATTTGAAAGCATCTCCCTATTTTCTACAGAACAAGGTCCAGCTATAAGCATAAAATTATCTCCACCAATTAGATGTCCTTTTACATCTATAATAGTATCTGCTTCTTTAAATTCTCTACTAACGAATTTATAGGGGCTTGTTAATTTTATAACTTCAGCTATGTCTTGAATTTCTTTAAAATTTTCCTGATTAAAATCATTTGGTATATATAGTATAGCATATTTTATATCAATTTTGTCCATTATTGTAAAATATTTTATATTATTTTTATCCAAAAAGTCATTTAATCTAGCTGACATTTTGCTATTTTTTAATCTTATATACATATTTCCTCACATTCTATTCTAACCTAGATATTGGAGTTACATAGGTTACACCTGGATTGGTATCTAGCCTATAACTCAATTTATCTCTATTATTTGACAAAAAATTTCTTAAGTTAGTTGCTAAAACAGCTTTGTGTCCCAATTTATTGGCACCATATCCATGAATTACTAAGATCTCTCTTCTATCCTTCTTCTTTAAGGCTTCATTGTATTTCTTTTTAAAAACTGATAGAGCAACTTTGAAGTCAAGACTATGTAAATCTAATTCATTATACATTTTTATCCCTCTAAAATATTTTTATCTACTTATTATATCACAGAATAATTTTTTTGTTAAAATATTACTTTATTATTTTGTCTTTTTTCTTTTATTTTATAATTGTTATAAATAAAAAAGAGTTTTAATTTCCATGTTTTTTGACTGCTTTTATTGGAAATAAGTTTTAGAAAATTTTTAATCAAAAATAGTTTTTGTTTGAGTATTCTTATTAAAGATTATAAAAAATATTACTTGACTAAATAAGAATGATGTGATAAATTTAATTAAATAAATGTTATATTTATACGGGATGATATGTTCTATATAAATATAAAATATTTTAATTTTGTAGGAGGGAACGTTATGAGTAGTAAAAAATTAGGTTTAGTTCCAAGGTTGATAATTGCCATAATTGTTGGTATATTAATTGGACAATTTACACCACTTTGGTTTGTAAGAATTTTTAAAACTTTCAGTACATTCTTTGGCTTATTCCTATCATTCTTTATACCTTTAATGATAGTTGGGTTTGTTGTATCAGGAATAGCAAAACTTACAGAAGGTGCAGGAAAACTTTTAGGATTTACTGCTGTTGTTTCTTATGTTTCAACAATAATTGCAGGAACATTTTCATATACAGTTGCAGCAAATCTATATCCTAAATTAGTTTCAGGAATTTCTCAAGGAATAAGTTTTGAAGGAAAAGATGTTACTCCATATTTCACTATTCCTTTAAAACAACCTATAGATGTTACTG
>ERZ773073.636-NODE-636-length-17990-cov-7.016337_pt1 | contig 17990 bp, 17 predicted proteins | sample MGYA00580616_ERZ773073 | MGnify/ENA primary metagenome ERZ773073 (study PRJEB29015, sample SAMEA2737960) | human oral metagenome | biome: human oral; feature: human-associated habitat; material: dental | place: China | collected 2131 ...
GAAGCAAAATTGACCGCCCAAGCGCCTAGTTTTTCTTGGGGTTTTGCCCCCTCCTGTCTCCCTCCAAACGAAGGAGACAGAGTGATGGGGAGCGAGGTCACCAAGCCAAAGGAAGAAAGTCCGACGGCGAAGGTCTTCCCTCCCCCCTTAGGGCGAACAACGGGCAACGAAGCAAGGTCAGAAAGCCCGACGGCGAAGGCCTTCCCTTCCCCCAGCACCGGGCGGAGGGAGAAATGAGATCGCCCACCTCCTTGAGTCGGCGACTCAGGAAGGTGGGCGATACTACACCAATCTAACCTATCAATTGGAGCAAGAGCCCCAAAGATGTGAGAGCTGTCTTCTCCCGGGCCGAGCGGGTCCGCTGATCTTAGCCCCAGGAGAGGAAGAGGAAGCGGTAGCTTAGTCCTTGAACTTGGCGGAGAGGAACTCGCGGTTCAGACGGGCGATGTTGGAGATCGAGATGTTCTTAGGGCATTCTACCTCGCAGGCACGGGTGTTGGTACAGTTCCCGAAGCCCAGTTCGTCCATCTTAGCGACCATCGCCTTAGCACGGCGAGCAGCTTCGACGCGACCCTGTGGAAGAAGAGCCAGCTGGCTAACCTTCGCAGATACGAAGAGCATCGCTGATCCATTCTTACAAGCAGCGGCACAAGCGCCACAACCGATACAAGCAGCTGCATCCATCGCCATATCAGCATGAGCCTTAGGGATGGGGATAGCGTTTGCATCAGGCACACCACCCGTATTCACCGAGACGAAGCCACCAGCCTGGATGATCTTGTCATAAGCTGAGCGGTCGACCATCAGGTCACGGATGATGGGGAAGCCAGCTGAGCGCCAAGGCTCGACCGTGATCGTATCGCCATCGTTGAAGCGACGCATGTGTAGCTGGCAGGTAGTGATGCTATCATCTGGTCCGTGGGGATGACCATTGATATAGAGGGAGCACATCCCACAGATCCCTTCACGGCAGTCGTGATCGAAGACCACGGGTTCCTTGCCCTCACGGACGAGCTGCTCATTGAGTATATCCATCATCTCGAGGAAGGAGCTTCCCTGAGAGATATTATGTAGTTCGTACGTCTCGAATGCCCCCTTGACCTCGGGACCACGCTGACGCCATACCTTGACCTTGATATTGATATTCTTGTCCATTGTACCGAATGGTTGGGATTAGTTCTTATAGTTACGCTGCTGACGGACGACGAACTCGTAGTCGAGAGGTTCCTTCAGAAGGACGGGATCCTGATCTTCGCCTTGGTATTCCCAGCAAGAGACGTAGGCAAACTGATCGTCATGACGGAGAGCTTCACCTTCTGGCGTCTGGTGCTCTAGACGGAAGTGACCACCGCAACTTTCCTCACGGTCGTGAGCATCACGTGCCATGAGTTCGCCGATCTCGATGAAGTCTGCCAGACGAAGAGCCTTCTCTAGCTCGACATTGAGGTCATCAGCCTTACCAGGGATACGGACATCGCTCCAGAATTCCTTCTTAAGCGCCTTGAGTTGGACGATAGCCTTCTCCAAACCTTCACGCTCACGTCCCATACCGACGAAGTCCCACATGATGTGACCAAGCTTCTTGTGCAGGCTGTCTACCGACTGCTTCCCTTGGATGCTCATGAGGCGCTTAATGCGGTCATTGATATCCTGCTCTGCCTTGTCAAACTCAGGCAGATCCGTGCTAAAGCGTGGCACCTGAATCTGGTCAGCGAGGTAATTCTGAATCGTATAAGGAAGGACGAAGTAACCATCAGCCAAGCCCTGCATCAGAGCAGAGGCACCAAGACGGTTAGCACCATGATCAGAGAAGTTCGCCTCACCGATAGCGAAGAGACCTGGGATAGAAGTCATCAATTCGTAGTCTACCCAGATACCACCCATCGTATAGTGGATAGCAGGATAGATCATCATTGGGGTCTCATAGGGATTATCATTGGTAATCTTCTCATACATCTGGAAGAGGTTACCATAGCGTGCTTCTACGACATCCTTCCCAAGGCGCTTGATCGCAGAGGAGAAGTCGAGGAAGACAGCTAGACCCGTATTATTGACACCATAGCCAGCGTCACAGCGCTCCTTAGCAGCACGGCTAGCTACGTCACGAGGGACGAGGTTACCGAAGGCAGGATAGCGACGCTCGAGGTAGTAGTCACGGTCCTCTTCCTTGATCTCGGTAGGACGAAGGGTACCAGCCTGGAGCTTCTTCGCATCTTCTAGGTTCTTAGGCACCCAGATACGACCATCGTTACGGAGCGACTCAGACATCAGCGTGAGCTTAGACTGGAACTCGCCGTGAACGGGGATACACGTTGGGTGGATCTGAGCCATACAAGGGTTAGCGAAGTATGCTCCCTTCTTGTAGCACTGCCAAGCAGCCGATCCGTTCGAAGCCATAGCATTCGTAGAGAGGAAGAAGGCATTACCATATCCGCCCGTACCAATGACGACTGCATGAGCAGCGAAACGCTCGATCTCACCCGTGACGAGGTTACGAGCGATGATACCACGAGCACGACCATCGATGATCACGACATCGAGCATTTCGTGGCGAGTATAGAGCTTCACAGTACCCTTACCGACCTGACGGCTCAGTGCAGAGTAGGCACCGAGAAGGAGCTGCTGCCCCGTCTGACCACGAGCATAGAAGGTACGCGATACCTGAGCCCCCCCGAAGGAGCGGTTGTCAAGCAGACCACCATACTCACGAGCAAAAGGCACCCCCTGAGCTACACACTGGTCGATGATGCTATTGGCTACTTCAGCTAGACGATAGACATTAGCTTCACGAGCGCGGTAGTCACCACCCTTGATCGTATCATAGAAGAGACGGTAGACAGAGTCACCATCGTTCTGATAGTTCTTAGCAGCATTGATCCCCCCCTGTGCAGCGATAGAGTGTGCACGACGAGGTGAGTCTTGGATACAGAAGTTCAAGACATTGAATCCCATCTCTGCAAGCGAGGCTGCAGCAGATGCACCAGCGAGACCCGTACCGACGACGATGATGTCGAGGCGACGCTTATTAGCTGGATTGACGAGCTTCTGGTGGTCTTTATAGTTTGTCCACTTCTCGGCTAATGGGCCGGCAGGGATCTTAGAATCGATCTTAGACATAATATCGATGAGATTGATAGATTATAAGCTTAGCTCAGCCTGATTAGGCGAAGGGACAAGCACCGCCACAGAGGGACTGTAGAAAATAATAGACGACAACTACCGCGAAACCAAGGATCACGATGGTCGTATAGATATTGGAGAGGTTACGTAGACGCTCAAACCAAATCTTATTATTGAATCCGATGGTGTGTAGCGAGCTCCAGAAGCCGTGTGAGAGGTGGAACCACAGCGCACCCAGCCAAACGAGGTAGAGTACGACGAACACAGGATTAGAGAAGGTATAGCGGATCAGGCCTGCACCATCTGCAGGGCCATTGACACCTGAGATCCCGAGATCATGCTGACCAAGCAGCTCTGCTAGCTGCATCTTAGCCCAGAAGTTGAAGAGGTGAAGACCAAGACCAAGAAGGACGATGACTCCGAGAACCATCATATTCTGTGAAGCCCATTCGACACCCTTAGGCTTGTCGACGACGCCATAGCGGTCATTACCGCGAGCCTTACGATTCTGATACGTCAGGATAAAGGCATAGACGATATGGACGATGAAGAGGACAGCTAGACCTATCGACGCTACCAGTGCATACCAGTTAGCACCGAGGAACTCACACACCTGATTGTAGCCTTCTTCAGAGAAGAGTGCCACAAGGTTCATCGACATGTGGAAGGTCAGGAACAGGATCAAAGCTAGTCCTGAGATACTCATGACTAGCTTACGTCCGATCGAGGAGTTAATTAACCACGACATAGAGTTACTATTTATTGATTAGCTTGTTGTATACTGCTAAAGTGAGCACACTGATAAATAGAGAGTTAACACCCTCCTATCCTTTACCGGAGGAGCCTCTATCTAACTAGCTCACTACAAAGATAGCTTAATTAGGTATAACAGCTACCATGAATAGCGAAAAAAAGGCATAATCAACCCACTCTCAATCCCCTCTTCTAGGTAAAAAGGAGAAGAACAAACCGAGATTATGGCTCTCGATCTACCTACATTTAGCTAACAACTAGCGAGTAGAAGATCCTATCTACATCCAACCATCTGCCCTCCTAAGTAAATCTCAAGACACCAAGAGATCAATCTCAAGAAATCCAACCCTCCCTTCCCTATATACACCAATATAGATACGCTGTAAAAAGCAATGATTTAGTCACGCACCAAGAGGCAGCGCTGATACAAAACAAATGTGGCCACCCCCATAGCGATGGAGGTGACCACACGAGTGTTTAGCGGACTAACCGCAGGAGCTCTTAGGCGTTCTTAGCGAGAAGATCCTTGACAGTATCGATCTCGAGCGAGTGTGCAGCACCCGTCTGACCTACTGTACCGCTCATATAAGCGACCTGCGTATCTTCCTTGAGCAGACCATCAGCGATGAAGTGCTTGACACCTGCAGCGAAGCGAGCCTTGTCACAAGCTCCTTCAGCGAAGTGAGCCGTGACACCATAGCTCAGTGCCAGCTGGCGAGAGAGCGTAGCATCGTAGCAGACAGCGCAGACAGGCACCGTAGCACGGAAGGAAGAGAGGTAGCGAGCCGTACGACCGGTGAAGCTGTCGGTGACGATAGCCTCCGTGTGGATCTGGTCTACGCTACGTACTGCCTGCTTAGCGAGGAAGGCAGTCGTCGTGCTGACCTCCTTAGAGTAAGGCACTTCGTCATTGTAGTCTGCCTCGAGCGTTGCTTCTGCCTCGCGGATGATGCTAGCCATCGTCTGGACAGCCTCGAGAGGATACTTCCCGTTAGCCGTTTCACCAGAGAGCATGACAGCGTCCGTGCGGTAGTAGACAGCGTTAGCGATGTCACTTACTTCAGCACGTGTAGGTAGAGGATTGTCGATCATCGTGTGAAGCATCTGCGTAGCTACGATGACAGGCTTCTTCGCAGCGATACACTTCTTGATGATCATACGCTGGATACCTGGCACCTTCTCTGCAGGGACTTCGATAGCGAGGTCACCACGAGCGATCATGATACCATAGCAAGAGTCGATGATCTCGTCGATGTTGTCGACACCTTCCTGGTTCTCGATCTTAGCGATGATCTTGATATTGCTCTTGTGCTCATCGAGGATCGTCTGGATTTCTTCGATATCCTTCTTGTTACGGACGAAGGAGTGAGCGATGAACTCGATGTTCTGTGGGATGATGTGGAGGATGTTACCACGGTCTTTCTCGGTGAGGGAAGGAAGATCGATGCGTACGCCTGGGACGTTGACGCTCTTGCGAGAGCCGAGCTTACCGTTGTTCTGGCAGACGGTGAAGAGCTTGTCACCTTCCTTCTTCTCTACGTCGAAGGCTAGAGCACCGTCGTCAAGTAGGATACGAGCACCTACGGGTACATCGCTGACGAAGTTCACGTAGTTGACATTGATCACTTCGTTGTTCGTCTTAGCATCAGGGTTAGCCATGAAGACCACCTTGTCACCAGCCTTGAACTCACGCTTGACTTCAGAGTCACCATCGAGGACGGTGGTACGGACTTCTGGGCCCTTGGTATCAAGGAGGACAGCCACGTTAGGAGAGACAGCACGGGTGTTCTCGATGACCTTAGTGATACCTTCCTTGGTCATGTGTGCCGTGTTCATACGCACGACATTGACGCCAGCTTCGACGAGCGGACGGATGAACTCTACGTCACAGCGCAGGTCGGAGATAGTAGCTACAATCTTTGTTTTCTTCATAATTCCTATTTGGATTGATTTGTAATTGTGGACAAGGCTGAGGAGGTAAGCAGAGCCATCAGGCTCTCTACCCCGAGGCGATAGCTATCCATACCGAAGCCGGAGATCACGCCACGACAAGCCGGACTCAGCAGGGAGGTCTGCCGGATCTGCTCACGTGCATAGATATTGGAGAGATGGACTTCGATGGTGGGGATAGCGATGGTACGCAGGGCATCAGCTAAGGCTAGCGAGGTGTGGGTATAAGCCCCTGCATTCAAGACGATCCCATGAGCGCCAGCCTCCTCGAGCTCATAGAGTCGGTCGATGAGTGCGCCCTCATGGTTGGACTGGAAGTAGGTCAAGCGAAGATCCCCCTCATAGTGCTGGCGTAGCAGAGACAGGCAGGCATCCATCGGCATGGTGCCGTAGATGTCTGGCTCCCGTGTCCCGAGCCGGTGAAGGTTCGGGCCATTCATGATCTCTATCCACATTGCTTACAGGGCCTATTCCTTTGTCTTGCTTACCTTTGCAAAGATAAATTAAAATTCCCATTCTCTTCATGGCGCTCACCGAACTACGAGATAAATATCTCGCCTATCTACGCTTCGAACTCAACCTCTCGGCGAACACCTGCCAAGCCTATCTCCAGGACGTAGACAAGCTCCTCAGCTACATCGAGGCCGAGGGTATCGATCTCGGAGCGCTAGACTACCCCCGACTACAGCACTTCCTCTCCACCCTCTATGACCTAGGGATCCACTCCAACTCCATCGCTCGCATCATCTCGGGTGTGAAGAGCTTCGGACGCTATCTCCAGCTCGAGGGCTATGTCGAGGCCGATCCTACCGTCCTACTCGAGGTACCACGTAAGGGGCGCTACCTCCCCGAAGTCCTCACCACGGGCGAAGTCGATCGCATCATCGAGGCAGCAGGGAGTAAGGGGGGCCATGAAGCACTCCGTAATCGGGCGATCATCGAGCTCCTCTTCAGCTGTGGGCTACGTGTCAGCGAGCTCTGTCAGCTGAGCTTCCCCGACCTCTTCCTCGAGGAGGGCTACCTCCGTGTCCTAGGGAAGGGGAGCAAGCAGCGGCTCATTCCCCTAAGCCCCTCGGCAATACAGGAGCTGAAGACCTACCTCGCTGACCCTGCTCGCCCTACCCCGAAGCGAGGGCAAGAGCAGTACGTCTTCCTCAGTCGACTAGGCAAGGCGATCTCTCGTATCACTGTGTTTGTCTTCATCAAGGAAGCCGCCGAGATGGCCGGCATCACCAAAAAGATCAGTCCCCATACCTTCCGTCACAGCTTCGCCACCGTCCTCCTTGAGGGTGGAGCCAACCTCCAAGCGATCCAGCTCCTGCTCGGACACGAGGATGTCACCACGACGGAGATCTATACCCACATCGACCGCACGAAGCTCCGTGAGCAGGTCGAGCGCTATCACCCCCGCAACCGCCGTTAGCCTACCTCCCCCACCGGAGCGAAGGTGACCCGCATCCTTCCGCAAGCGCCAAGATCAGGCAGTGTAGGGGCGTATGGGGATACGCCCTCGATGGGAAGATTGATCAGCCTCCCCTTGGCATCGCATCCTGGAGAGCGTATCGTCCTGCGCCCCTACACCGCCTCAACCAGCCTTCGACAGAAAGGATGAAACGGGGAAGAAAAGGAGGGCGAAAAGGGGGTGGCATCAGTACTGCCTCCAAAGGGGCATCAGTATTGCCCCTCGATAGGCAACAGTATTGCCACCTGAGGGGCAATACTGTTGCCTACTAGTTGGCGCACGTCGCACCACCGATCAGACGCCCTCCCATCCCCATTCTCCCACTCGATACTTTCTCTGATAAATTCCTACCTTTATGATCAAAGGACTTGCCCTAACCACCTCACCCTATTGCCTATAGAGAAGCCTTCATCTTAACACTACACACACCCGACTATGCTGACCCGTTACGCCTATTCCCTACACTCGGCGCCACCTGGCCTTCGCCATCAGCTTCACGCCCTGGCCCGCCTAGCTCTTAGCCCCCAGCACACACTCCTCCAGCTCGACCTCACCCTTCGGAGCATCACCTATTGGCACGGGAGGGAGTTCGTCAGCCGAGACTGCGAAGAGTTTCTTGACAAGCTACGTGACAAGCTCCAGAGACTTACTCTTCCTCTGAGCGAACAAGCTGATCCTCAGTCCTTCTTCCTCACTATGGATTACCCGATGAGGGAACTCGGATCACCAACGCACTCATACCAAGCCATCCGCCTACAGCCCCTAGAGCAAGATGAACGAGGACAGTTTACGACCTTCCTTGGACTCGTTGCCCCCTCCTCTTATCCGCTAAGAGGCGGACCTGTGCGTCTTCACCAGCTGGGGTCTTCTGTCTACTGGACTACGGCAGAGCTTGGACTCCGCTGGCACGAGCATCCCTTGCCTAAGATCGAAGCAGAGGAAAAGCGCCTGCTCTCCTTCATCTCTCAAGGGCTTACAGAAGAGCAAATAGCTCAGACCTTCTGCCTCAGTAAAGCGGCTATCAAGAAGCGGAAAGCACGCATCTGCGAGAAACTCAACGTCAACAATTGTAGCCTAGCCCTTTTGCGTATCCTGCGTGAGCATCTCCTCTGCTAAAAGTCTATACTTTAGTATAATGATGCTCCAGATGCTTCTTACGACCTTTGCGGTGTAGCCTAGAAGCAAGATCACTCGATCAAGCTTCCTCTAACCCAGGCTACCTCGTAATACTTAATCATAACTACAAAGACAAAGAAGCCTCCGAATAGCTACCATGACGATAGTTATTCGGAGACTTCTATGCGAGCAGAAATCTTACTGGACAATATGCTACGCTACCCTTATGAAAAACAAAATACTATTGCTCCTATCCGCCTTGTGCTTTACCTATACACTAGTAGCACAAAAGGGAGATCCGATGACCCGCTATATGCATATCAATTCCATTGATACAGCCTACCTCAAGGCATCCTATCGCTATGCCTTCCACGACAAAGAGAACCAAGCAAGTAGCCAAATGGCTCTCCTCGTAGGTGAACGCATACAACTCTTTCAAGGAGAAGACGACTACCACACAGACTCTCTAGGCATTGCACTGGATAACAAAGCCTATAGCTGGAACTTCATTAGGGATAAGGTCGCACTCCTACCTAAAGGAAGATCAAACATTCGGTGGCGTGTGTTCACTGGCTACCCTGCGGGGAAGATCACGATCACTGACCGAATACCCTTCAATGACTATATCTCCGAAGAGTCTCTGATACAAAGAGCCTGGAATATCCACCAAGACTCCATCAAACAGGTGATGGGATACACATGTCACTTAGCTGAGCTCGAATTATTTGGTCGGCACTGGTATGCGTGGTATACGCCTGAGATTTCCTGCACTACTGGTCCTTGGCTTTTGCATGGTCTTCCTGGCCTCGTAGTACAAGCCTTCGACAGCGAGCACCTCCACGAATTCCTACTATTGAATCTCAAACATCAGAGGATCCCCATTGGCTTTAGAAAGAAGCCTTACTACAAGGCCGATCGTGAACGCGTCGTCAAGGAGTACATCAAGTTTGCCCAAGACCCAGGGAAGGTCATCTTCGGATCTGGGCTTGTCAAGCCCATAGGTAAATCTGGGAAAGAAGATCTACCGAAGCGCACTTACTTCTACATCCCGCTACGCCGGGTGACGCCTTAGTCCGATGCGCCCATACCTCTTCTTCCTCCTTTGCCTACTACTTGCGGAGCACTCCGCACCAGCACAGCGTAAGGTGCGCGCTATGCCGTATCTCTTGCTGAGCGTGCTTGATACCGCCTCCCTCCAAGCGACGTACTCCTATACCTGCAAGTACCCCGATCAAAAGCAGGTGCACTTGATGTCGCTCCTCATCGGCGCGCAAGTACAGCTCTTCCAAGGAATGGACGTGTACTATCAAGATTCGCTCGGTCTGGTTCTCGAGAACAAGGCCTATGACACTCATTGGATCAACCAGCAGTTCAATCAGCTGCCCAAAGGAGCATCGACAATCCTCTGGCAAGTCTATACTGGTTATCCCCAAGGGTATATCACCATCACGGATTACATGCTGATGGACAGATACAAGTCCGAGGAACCAATGGACGACCTCCCTTGGCGCCTACATCCTGACTCCCTGCAAGAGATCGGAGGCTATCCCTGCCAGCTCGCCACCTTAGAGCTCTATGGCCGCCATTGGTCAGCGTGGTACACGCCAGAGATCGCATACAGCACAGGGCCCTGGATCTTGCATGGGCTCCCTGGGCTGATCGTACAGGCCTATGACAGCGAGCACCTACACGACTTCCTACTGCTATCCATCGCTGAACGGAAGCATCCTATTGCCTTCCGAGAATCAACCTACTTCAAGTACCCTCGTGAGCGTGTCATCAGGGAGTATATGAAGTATGCCAGCGATCCCAGTAGCGCCTTTGAACGTACAGGGCTTGCGACACCCCTGGGTGGCAAGAAGGATACCCCACCGATCAAGCGCACCATCCCCTACATCCCGCTACGTCGGGTGACGCCCTAAGCCACCGATCCCTATGCCCGTCCTGCACCTTCGCCTGATCCGTAGTGCCTTACTCTTCCTCGCCCTACTCATCCTGGGGAATGGAGCGTGCTGGGCTCAAGAGGCTACGAAGCTCAGTCTCTCGGGACGAACACTCAGCAAGCAAGATGGGAAGCCCGTCTCAGGGGTCATCCTGCTCCTTGAGTTCGTCAGCAAAGGAAGCGAGAAGCCCCGCCAGCTGACCTATGCGCAGAGTCGAAGCGATGGCACCTTCCATCTCGCTTGGTCGAAGGTAGAGCAGGCGGGGCGACTACAGCTCAGCGTTCGTCGCCTTGGCTATGCTCCCCAAGTCCTTCCCCTGCGCTCCCTCGAAGGCGACCTCACCCTTCTCCTCGTCCCCCAAGAGATACAGCTCAAGCAGGTGCAGGTACGTAGCCCGATGATACGTAGCCGGGGTGACACCACGAGCTACAGCGCTAGCCGACTCACCTCTGCTGCTACCTACACGCTGGAGGATCTCATCAAGCGTATCCCCGCCCTGCAGGTAGACAAGCACGGCGTGATCCGCTTTAATGACAAGCCGATCGAAGGCTTACACATCGAGGGGATGAACCTCCTCGGCGGGCGCTATGCCGTAGCGACACGGAACCTCAAAGCTGAGGACATCGCCAGCATTGACCTCATCGAGCGCTTCCAGAAGATGAAGTTCCTCCGAGGGAAGGAAGCAGGCGAAGGCACCATCCTCAACGTACATCTCAAGCCTAGGAGCAAGCTCCGCCCCGTAGGCGAAGTGCAGGCCTTCGGAGGACTGGAGCAAGGCCAGCCTCAGGAGGCGCTCTATGGCGGTAAGGCAATGACCTTCCTCGCTCATGCGGGGCTTCAGACCCTAGCGCTGGCAGGGGCCAACCACGGGAGCGCCTCCATCGCCAGCGAGGGGCTAGAGCAGCGTGACGAAGGGCTCCTCGGCGTCTCCTCACTCATCGGAGGCGTGAAGGCTGACGGAGTAGGTGGGCGGAGTCACCTAGCCAAGGGGAACATCGGCGCTACGCTCAACGGCATCCACCAGCTACGGGATGACGAGCACACGCTACGCTACAACCTCGGCTACGAAGGCACGCACCTCGGCACCTATCACCTGTCGGAAGTTCGCCAGCTTGACCAAGGCGCCACCAGCCACTTTACCGAAGAGCACCCTACCCAAGGGCGACGTCATCTCCTACAGAGTCTCCTCGACTACACCGCTAATACCAGCAAGCAGTATTTCCAAGAGCTTCTCTCGCTACACCTCTCCGACACCAAGCGTCAGACCGCCCTACGGCGCAATGCTCAGCCCATCGACCTCCTAGCGTCCCAAGCGAGCTACCAGCTTCGTAGCCAGACCTCATGGGCTAAGGGCACCGCCCAAGGGGGACGCCTGAGTCTCTCGGGCGACCTGCAGCTGAGCGCCCTCCCTAGCCTCCGCTTTCACTCCCCCACCCCAGCCCTAGCTTTCGACACTCGCCTCTCGGGCTACAGCCTCCAGCTAAGCACCTCGATCCAATACAGCCATCGCCTGCCAGGGCGCTGGTCGCTAGCAGGGGGCATCGACTTCCTCGGGCATTATGGCGCACTCCAAGCTAGCGAACGTATCTCTCAGCCGACACCCTACGAAGTCCAAGGCGGAGGGCTCAGCATCCAGACGACACCCACACTCAGCTACCTCGCTACAAGCACCGACTTCACCCTCTCCCTTCCTCTCACGCTCCTTCTCGAAGGCTACCGCTACGGCGAAGCGGGCAGGCAAGCGATCGCGCCCCTGCTTCGCCTCTTCCCGGGGGTGACCGCTCAGCTTAGGCATCACTTCTCCCCCGAGCTCAGGGTCATCGTGAAGGCGGGGTATCAGGCGAACCTTCGCCGTAGTCTTGCCACCTTCCTCCTGACGCCTCTTCGGCGGAGCTATGATCAGGTCCGTCATCAGCGAGACGCCGAGCTCCTCGCCCAGCGTAGCCTCAGCACCCACCTCACCTGCTATTATCGTCGCCCACTGGAGGGCTTCAATGCCAGCTTCACGGCAGGCTGGCGAAGGGGCTTCTCTCCCTATAGTCAGGTCGAGGATCTCCGTACTGGACAGCGCCTTCAGCAGAGCGTCAAGCAGGAGTCCGTGCAAGACCTCTACACCGCCCACCTGATGCTCTCGAAGCTCTGGAGCGAGATCAATACCACCGCCTCACTCCAAGCCTCCGCAAGCCTCCTCCAGCGCCCCATCATTCGCCAAGGGGAGCGTCTCAGCACCACGGGAGGGGGATACTCGTTCGCTCCAAGTCTCTCCCTAGCCCCTTGGTCTTGGGTGAGCCTGGACTGCGAAGGCTCCCTCCAAGTTAGCCTGCTCTCCACACCTTACTATCGAAGCCAAACCACCATCTGGAGCATCAGTCCGAGCCTTAGCCTACATCCCCTGCGGTATTGGTTCGCCAGCCTCTCGGTGGAGTCCTCTTGGTCTGATCTTCCTTTGGGATCGGTACGTCCGCTACACTTCCTCAGAGCCAGCCTCCGCTACCAAGGTAGACGCTGGACGGTAAAGCTCTCGGGAGAGAACTTGCTGAATGAGGCGGAGCAGTTCACGAGTAGCTATAGTCCCTTGGACGAATACCTCCTGTACACCCGCCTGCGCCCCCGCTCGATCCAGCTAAGCGTCTCCTGGCGCTACTAAGCCCAATTTCTCCCCCTTCTTCCGCCCCGTCATCAGTACTACCTCTAAAGGGGCAACAGTAGTGCCCCTCGATAGGCAACAGTAGTGCCCCTCGGGTGGCACTACTGTTGCCTACTAGTTGGTGCACGTCACAGCACCAAAATGCACCGCTCTCATCACATCACCACAGACAAGGGCAACACCCATACGTAGGCACCACAGGCGTAGCACCCGACGGCGTAGGGGTGGGGTTCGCTCGCCCTTTTCCCGACAGGGCAAGCATTCCCACAATCACCCCACCCATCCCCCTATCCATTAGCGAGTAGAGGGCGGACAAACCCCACCCCTACGACGGCACACACCTCCCCCACGAAGCGAAGGCAAAAAGGAGATGGGAACGAGGAAGACACCAGCCCATCATCAGGTCTCCCACCTAAAAGGCAAGCATAAGAACCCGAGAGGGGCAATACGGCGGAGGGGACGCTGGAGGGCGTTTTCATTCGGTTTTGGTAAGCTTTGGTGCGTTTTGGTCGGTTTTGGACAAAGGGAAAAGAGGGTACCCTACCTTTGTCATGCGATCCCCATCTAAGTGGGTCAGCATGCTCCTCGAAGAGCTCATTTATTCACCCTTTATATCACGATGTATGTACCCTCGATTCGCCCAACTCACCCTCCTCGCTATCGGAGGAAGTCTACTCCTAGGCCTGATGGCCTGTAGCAAGCGACTTCATCCTGCACACAGCGAGCAGACCCACCACGAGCTCACCCAGAGACGCCAGCAGTGGATCACCCAGCTTCACCGACTCGATGAGCGAGACAGCCTAACCCTCGATCTAACGGAAGAGCTCCTCCCGCCCCCTCTCCCCCGAGACAGCGGACAGACTCGCTCCACACCTGCACTACGCCACTGGCATGGGACACTCTCCCGACATCACACCCAGATAGGGAGCTTGATACAGCAAACCAAGGAGCAGGACAGTCTCCACGGACGAAGCCAGCACTTCGCCCAGCCACTGCGCCCATCGTCCCTACCTACCTCCACCTCCCTCCACAGCTTCCTCCTCGGGGGTGCTAGCACCCTCTTGGGGCTCTTGATTCTCCTGGTTTACCTCTATCTACGTCACCGAAAATGAAACCCTCAGATATCCGCTACATCGTCGTACACTGCAGTGCGACACGCGCTGATCATCCCTACCCCGTCGAAGCGCTGGAGCGAGATCACATCGCTCGGGGCTTCCGTGGGGCAGGCTACCACTTCTACATCCGTCGCTCCGGAGTCATCCATCCCTTGCGCCCTTTGGAGCGTATCGGGGCACATGCCCTAGGCTACAATCGCTGCAGCTGGGGTGTCTGCTACGAAGGTGGGCTAGCCCCCTCGGGAGAACCCCAAGACACTCGCACGCCTGCCCAGCGGGAAGCCCTCCGCAGTCTCCTTCGCCACCTCCTCTCCCTAGCTCCGACAGCGCACATCGTCGGACATCGGGAGCTTAGTCCCGATCGCAATGGCGATGGCATGATCAGCCCAACGGAATGGCGCAAGGCTTGCCCCTCATTCGATGCCTCCAGCGAATATGCCTCTCTCACCCCTTCACCCCAACCTCATCATGGATAGCCAACCCAAGACCACCCTCCAGCTCATCATCGCCTCGCTACTCACTGCCTTCGGGATAGCCCTCCTTGGCGTCGCCTTCTTCACCGCCCCACCTGGGGAGATCCACTCCAGCGTACTCGTCGCCTATGGGGAAGTGATGACCTTCGCAGGTGCCCTCTTTGGCATCGACTACCACTACCGCCGATGAGGGATTTCCTCCTTTCTCCCCTCCTCAGATCTTCTCCACCATCCCCAACAACGCCAAGAAGGCGTCATCAGAGGGGATGGTGGATAAGTTTTGTGGATAAAACGAATTCACGCTAAGGGTGAATGAGTTACAGAAATCCCTGACTGAGGATAACCCCGTGCACAGCAGAGTGGATAGTGTGGAGAGCGATTGAAAGCTAGCATCTTAGAGCCAAGAGATCAGCCATCAGCAGGGAGAGTATCTTAACCGCTTGGAAGCAAAGAGCATATACTCTCAAGGAAAAATCCAAATCGAGAGACGTTTTTTTTTCTCCCTAGAAATGCCAACCTTTGTACTGAGGAACGGCAGGGATACGACCCAAAAATCCTTAGACAAAATCTTCGGAAAACCTCAAGTAACCACCCTGCCCTCCGCCACACTTCCGATCCATCATCACCGCCAGACGTGGTGCCTTGCTAGCCAAGGTATCTCCGGCACTTGGCGACCTATAGAGCCTAGCTTATCCACAGCCCACCCGATCGTGGACTCCTATAATAAGATGCAGACCCCTCCCTCCCTGGATGGTGCGCAGCTCTGGAGCCAATGTCTCCAGGTCATCGCACGAACTTGTGACCCTCAGACCCTACAGCGCTGGTTCGCTCCTATTCGAGCTGTCGGTGTAGAGACGCGTGAAGATGCCGAAGGTAGCTTCGAGACCCTCGTCCTCGAAGTCCCCTCCAAGGACTTCTACGAGGAGCTCCTCCGTGCACATAGTACCCTCATCCAGCGAGCTCACAGTGAAGTACTGGCAGGGCTGAATCTTGACATCTTCTTCGAGCCCGCCAAGAGTGCGCCCGTTGCCCCCAAGCTAGCACGTCTCCAAGACTACACCTCACACCTCAGTGCAGATCTACGCTTCGAGACCTTCTACGAGAGTGCGTGTAACCGCGAGGCACTACGTATCGCGGAGGCTACGGCAGCTCGCCCAGGGCAGGCTCCACTGAACTTCATCTTCATCTATGGCCCCAGCGGTGTAGGGAAGACCCACCTCTGCCAAGCGATCGGACAGCGTGCTATGGAGATCCACCCCACCAAGCGTGTCTGCTACGTCTCCAGCTCTAAGTTTGAGACCCAGTTCATCCGTGACAGCCTGATGCGTGGCACGGAGCGTGGGAGCTTCATCGACTTCTATCAGCAGATGGATATCCTCATCATCGATGATATCCAAGGCCTGATAGGTAAGACCAAGACCCAGCAGGCATTCTTCGACATCTTCAATCATCTCTATCTCCTTGGGAAGCAAATCATCGTCACCTGTGACGTCCCCCCTGTGGATCTCAAGGGCATGGAGACTCGTATCCTCACACGCATCCAGAGTGCGATGATGCTACGTATCGACCGCCCCGACCTAGAGCTCCGACGCAAGATCCTCCAGCGCCGTGTCGCCGAGAGCGGTGTCGAGCTAGGCGAAGAGTGTGTCGAGTTTATCGCCGAGAGCATGCAGGACAATGTCCGTCAGCTCGAGGGCGCCGTACGCACGCTCATCACCCATGCCCGCTATTCAGACACAGGGCAGGTAAACCTCGAGACCACCCGGCGGATCGTCGGTGGGACAGTCTCCATCGAGCGCCGTACCTTGACTCCCGACTATATCCTCGAGACCGTCTGCCGAGTCTTTGAGATCAGTAAGGAGCAGATCCTCTCCACCTCCCGCAAGGCAAACCTTGCCCTCCCCCGCCAAGTGACGATGTATCTAGTGAAGAAGCACACCAGCGCTTCCTACTCCGCCATCGCGCATCTGCTGAAGCGCAGCGATCACACCACGATCATCCACGGCTGTAAGACCATCGAGGGACGCCTTTCCCTAGAGCCCACCCTTCAGGAGCGTGTCGCCCAGGTCGAGCAGGAGCTCCTAGGCTAACCCGATAGCCTCCACCTCGTCATCCTTAAACACATTAAATAGTTGATCCCCCAGCATCGCTCTTGCGATGCTGGGGGATCAACTATTCTACTCCTATCCAGCCTCTCCTTACCGGCTCTTAATCAACCCTAACTTTCCCAAAGAAAGATCAGACGAAAAGTGGCAAGACTATACATAACCATATATCCACTGATAGACATAAAGGGAACTCAAACCACGATATCCATACTGAAAAGTCTACTACCCTTAAATGCCCCCTACATAGATATAAAGAGAAACCCCTCATCCTCGAAAAAGGATAAGGGGTTTCTTATATGGTAGGAGTGCTATTACCAGCTAGCCTTCTTGACTCCAGGAATGAGACCAGCAGAAGCCATCTCACGGAACTGGATACGAGAAATACCAAACTGGCGCATATAGCCCTTAGGACGACCTGTCATGCTGCAACGGTTGTGCAGACGTACGGGAGAAGCGTTCTTAGGCAGAGCCTGAAGTGCTTCGTAGTTCCCTTCGGCCTTGAGCTGAGCACGCTTGGCAGCATACTTAGCGACGAGCTTTGCACGCTTGACTTCGCGTGCCTTCATTGATTCCTTTGCCATAGTACTTAGTTGCCTTTCTTAGCGTTCTTGAATGGAAGACCGAACTCCTTAAGCAGAGCATAACCTTCTTCGTCCGTCTGAGCCGAGGTAACGAACGTGATGTTCATACCTAGGATCTTGGTGATACCATCGAGGTTGATCTCAGGGAAGATGATCTGCTCGGTGATACCTAGGGTATAGTTACCACGACCATCAAACTTGCTTTCGATCCCCTTGAAGTCACGGATACGAGGTAGGGCGATACGGATGAGACGCTCTAGGAACTCATACATCTGCTCACGACGGAGAGTGACCATGACACCGATAGGCATCTTCTTACGGAGCTTGAAGTTGGAGATATCCTTCTTCGAAACCGTAGCTACAGCCTTCTGTCCGGTGATAGCGGAGAGCTCAGCGATAGCGACATCAATGATCTTCTTATCTGCCGTAGCGATACCGAGACCTTGGTTGATAACGATCTTCTTGAGGACGGGCACCTGCATGCGAGATTGGTAGCCGAACTGCTCAAGGAGGGCAGGAACGATGCGTTCCTTATATTCGTTCTTAAGACTTGCCGTGTTGCTCATTACTTAATCTCCTCTCCTGACTTCTTTGAATAACGTACGAGCTTCCCTTCGTCATTGAGACGACGACCGATACGCGTAGCCTTCCCCGACTTAGGGTCGAGGAGGTTGAGCTTAGCGATATGGATAGGAGCTTCCTTCTTCTCGATCCCTCCCTGA
>ERZ773073.640-NODE-640-length-17940-cov-103.530892_pt1 | contig 17940 bp, 13 predicted proteins | sample MGYA00580616_ERZ773073 | MGnify/ENA primary metagenome ERZ773073 (study PRJEB29015, sample SAMEA2737960) | human oral metagenome | biome: human oral; feature: human-associated habitat; material: dental | place: China | collected 2131 ...
ATCCGGCTTGGCTGCACCTGTAAAGGCTGGCCGATTGCCCTTTTTGGTATCTGCATGGAGCGTAAATTGGGAAATTGAAAGAATTTCCCCTCCGATATCTTGAACAGAAAGATTCATCTTATCCTCAGCATCGGAAAAAATCCGCATATTGACAATCTTCCTGACCGCGTAGTCCATATCTTCCTGACTATCATCAGGCCCGACGCCTACTAAGAGCAAAAGACCTTGTTCAATGCCGCTGTGTAGCTGCTGGTCGATACTGACTTGAGCACGTTTGACGCGCTGAATGACAATTTTCATATCTTTTCCTTTATTTCTGACTACTATCTACTCTGACAGGCTCGCACTTAGCCATTGGTTCGTTTAACCGAATACACCTCTGGTACACTCTTAATCTTATCCACCACCGTCGTCAGCATGGACAGGTTGGCAATGCCAAAAGAGACATGGATATTAGCAAATTTCATATCCTTAGTTGGCTGGGCATTAACCGTTGAGATGTTTTTGGTGGTATTAGACAGCACCTGCAACACATCGTTAAGGAGGCCAGACCGATTGAGGCCATAAATATCAATGTGGGCAGTATACTCTTTGGTCGAATTATTTTCTTCCCATTCCACATCAAGCAAGCGCTGTTCGTAATTTTCCTGAGCCTTGAGATTCATACAGTCTTGCCGGTGAATAGCTACGCCGCGCCCCTTGGTAATGTAACCAACAATATCGTCACCAGGCACAGGATTACAGCACTTAGCAATCCGAATGAGGAGACCAGACGCCCCCTGAATGACCACACCGCCTTCGTGCTTGACCTTAAGGGTGTCTTTTTTATTTTCGACCTTAACTTCACCGCCCTTGACCAATTCCTCCGCCTCTGCTTTGGCCTTGGCCCGCTCTTCCTCACGGCGTTCTTTTTCTGTCAAACGATTGAAAATACTAATGGCACCAATCTCACCAAAGCCAATCGCCGCAAAAAGCGCTTCTTCGGTCTTATAGCTGGTCTTTTGCAGCACATCTTCCATGTGCTTCTTGTCCATGTACTTATTGGCTACATAACCATTCTCCTGAAATTGAGCCTGCAAGAGCTCTCGCCCTTTAGAAATAGACAACTCCTTGTCTTGATTTTTAAAGAATTGACGGATTTTATTTCTAGCCTTGCTGGTCTTGACAAGATTAAGCCAGTCACGACTCGGTCCAAAGGAATTGGCATTGGTGATGATTTCCACCTGATCCCCAGTCTTCAGCTTGGTATTGAGCGGCACCATGCGACCATTAACCTTGGCTCCTGTCGCCTTCTCCCCGACCTTGGTATGGATCTCATAGGCAAAATCAATGGGGCCTGAGTCCTTAGGCAAAGAACGCACTGCTCCATCCGGTGTGAAGACATAGATTTCCTCCGCCAGATAGCTTTCCTTAACCGAATCAACAAATTCCTTGGCATCACCAGACTGATTCTGCAACTCCATCAGTTCCTTGATCCAATTCATCCCGATGGCAGATTCCTTGCTGTCAACCTGACCCTTTACCCCCTTTTTATAGGCCCAGTGAGCGGCGACCCCGTATTCTGCTACTTCGTGCATTTCCTTGGTCCGAATCTGAAACTCGATCGGACCTTTAGGTCCGTAAACGGTCGTATGGATAGACTGGTAGCCGTTGGCCTTGCGGTTGGCAATATAGTCCTTGAAACGACCAGGCATGGGTTTCCAAAGCTCATGGATGTAGCCCAGCATGGCATAGACATCACTGTGAGTGCTCAAAATGCAGCGAATAGCAATCAGATCATAAATCTCATCAAAACGCTTCTTCTTGTCCTGCATTTTGCGATAGATGGAATAAATATGCTTGGGACGACCATAAATCTTTCCATGAAGATTGCGCTCTCCCGCGTAGGTTTCAATCTTGTGGACAACTTCCTCTACCAGAGCTTCCCGCTCTCGGCGCTTCTCCTTCATCATGTGGGAAATTTTATAAAATTCCGTCGGATTGAGATAACGGAAAGATAAGTCTTCCAATTCCCATTTGACACTGGAAATCCCCAAACGATGAGCCAGAGGAGCATAGATTTCCATAGTTTCCTGCGAGATCCGCTCTTGTTTGTCTGGCCGTAAATGATTCAGAGTACGCATATTATGCAGACGGTCAGCCAGCTTGACCAAGATAACCCGAAGGTCTTCAGACATGGCCATGAGCATCTTGCGATGATTTTCCGCCAACTGTTCTTCGTGAGACTTGTATTTGACTTTCCCCAGCTTGGTCACACCGTCCACAATCACGCGCACATCATGGCCGAATTCCCGCTCCAGATCGTCCAAGGTCGCCGCCGTATCCTCTACAACATCATGCAAAAAACCACAGGCTACTGAAACAGCATCCAGCTTGAGCTTAGCTAAAATTCCCGCCACTTGAATCGGATGGACGATATAGGGCTCTCCCGACTTACGAGTTTGCCCGCTATGGCATTCCATCGCATAGATCAACGCTTTTTGAACAAAAGCCACATCCTCTGCAGCTAAATATTTTTTTGTTAGGGCTACAACCTGATTACCCGTTAAATTTTCTTCTTTTGGCATGCATTCTCTCCGCTTTCTTGCCTACTATTTTAACATTTTTAAATCAATATGAAAACCAAGAGGACTAGAATATCAGGAAGGCGCTAGGATAGCACTAAAGTTTCAAACATCCAGCTTGGCTCCCTGTTTCTGAGCACAGCTTTAAAAGCTTTCCCAGACCTTACAAATAGTCCCAGCCCCGCGAGCTTGCTCGACAATCCATGACTATTGAGCAAGCAGCTGCAACCTCAAGGATCTCTTTCTAATAAAAAGCGAGGCTGAGACACTTTTGTCTCAACCTCCGTGATGAAAATGATGTACTTTCTCCATATGAGCTATATCCTTTAGAAACTCATAATAGGCATAGATGAGGTAACCAGCAGAGGCCACACCCAAAATAGCTATTGATACTTCAAATAAGGTAGACAAAGACATGATAAACCTCCTCTCCTTATTTCAAACTGCAATGTGCAAAGCGACCATCAGCGGCTGTTTCGTTTCCGATTTTTTCCTTTCTAGCCTGCCTCTGGATTCACCTTTATTATACCAAATTTAAGATAGGAAAACAATGAAAATCCCTTTGTAAAAGCACTTTTTCCTGACAATTTTGTAAGGTTTAATGAGAAAATAATTCTTATCTATTCGAAGTGCTCTTCTTCCTTTTCAACTATTTTCTCTTTCTTTCTATGAGCATACTCTCTAATTGTTAGACCAGTCGCAATATTGGTTAAAAGTAAGATTACAAGTAGATAAACCCAGATCGGTGTATTTGATAAAACACCAGATTGATTGGTTTTTTCAGTTACAACTGGGTTGGATAAGAAGTTTAAAACAGCTTGGTTATCCGTTCCGTTCGAACGAGCATTTGATAGTACTCCTTGGAAGTTCTTATTAAATTCAGTACTATCTTCAACATTCTTAGCCTGATTCTTAATAAGTGATTCCGTTTGCTGATGAACTTCCTTCACTTCTCCTTGAACTCTTTTAGCTTGCTCTGCTAAAGTATTAAATTGCGTATCCATAGATCCAATTGTGTTCCCATTAGAGATGATTGTATCAGAAGTGTTTCGAGTATTAGAGGCAAGTTTTGTAACAATATCCAATAGACTATTACTACTATCATCTGTTGTATAAAGTCTACTATTTGACAAACCGTCACCTGAACTTGTTGGAGAAATCTCTAAAAGCTCTGGGCCATTTTTTTTCCACTTCTCATACTCCTCATTCAACTTATTAGATGCCTCTTGGTGCCAATCGTCTAAGTCTTTAACAATTGCTGCAAAATAATCGCTAGGTAATTCTTCTTTTGCCAGTTGAGGAAGAGAGGCTATATTTGCCTGAAGTCTATTTATCTCTACACTTAATTTAACATATAGGTCAATTCCTGACTGTCTATATTGATCCACATCTTTCTGTTGCAACTTATCCGCTACAGATGATGGTGAAATGTTCCCATACATCTTCGCAACTGAGTCACTCGCTGGATTAGCTATGTCAACATTGTTATACGATGATGTTGGGCTACCATATAAATTCTTAACCATAGTCGACGCTATATCAATTCGAGATAGTTGGTCAAAAATATGGGATAAATCTTTCTTTACTAACGCAACATTTCCTTTATTATCATCATAAAAGAAACTATACTCCAAAGGAATTCTTTCGCTACCAATTTCAAGTTCAAACATAATAGTATTCAGTCCATAATTAGGAGAAAGTTGAATTTGAAGTTGGAGGGTAGTCGGTGCTGAAATCTTATCAACGCTTGGGACTACTGTGGCTCCCTTGGCACCCTTAACACGTACATTTGTCACACGAATAGGAGTTTCAATATATTTCTTAGCTCCAGTTCCTGCAGAAGAGAGCTCAGGATAAACATGAGTCATTGTAACCGTTTGAGTCTCTGTAGGTGGCAACACATCATTAGCTACTGTTATAAACGTATAGCCTGGCATCGAACCAGTAGTCCTACCTTTAATGCTCGCATATTTCGACAATAGGCTTAATTTTGCGTAATATGAATTGATTTGTCCATCTGTTAAAGCTCCAAACTCTTTTAGTTTATTAAATAAGATTCCATAATCACTAGGATTAACACTAATAGAAGCAATCGTGCTATCTACTTGATTAGTATAATCTATAGGCAATTCATCTGAATCTGATAAAGTATTAACAACCTGCTTAGCTAAAGCTTGTCTTACACTATTTTGATCTGCTTCATCACTGACTGCTTTTAAAATCGCTGCCTCATCACTTCCTAAGGTCGATGTATCAATCACTTTGCCGTCAAAATAGTTCTGAGATACTTGTCTACGAGACTCCTCAAGAGAGCTCCGAATGGATCCTAGTTCTTTTCGAGACTGCTCTATCTTCGCTTGATATTGGTCCATCTTCTCATTATAACTATTTATACGCTGAGCTAAACGTTTAAAATAAGGTTCTGAATTATCTGGATCAGTAGAGGAGTCTGTATTTTTGAAAAGATGCAAATAATTCATTGAATTTCTATAAAGGGTTAGATACAATTCATTATCTTTATCATATTGATTCTTAATAGAATTTCCTGCGACTCGAGCATTGTGATTAGCAACCTGTGATTGAACTTGTTTGTACTTTAAAATTGGATCTGCTTGACCGAGTAAGGACTCCGAATTTTTTTTCAACAAATCAGAGGTTGAGGTTTTGAAACTTGACGTTGATTGTTCAAATGCTCTATTAGAAGACTGAACACTCTGTGCGATCGAAGGAATGGAATCTATTGATTTAATACTCCTATCAGCAGGTTGAAAGATTGAAGTAGATAAGGAACTATACACATCTGATTCATCATCAACAATTGTTTTCATCCGAAGTTTGGCATCATCAAGATTATTAATGACACTTGTAAAATATAGACGAATGGTTTTCTGATTCAAGCTATTAACATAATCCCCGACTTGTTGAGCCATTTCAAGAGACTGCTCTTTTTTTACAGAATCTTTTACCTTATACGTTATTTTGGCCTTTTCAGGATTAAAACTTGACAATTGCAATATATTGTGCGAGAAATCTTTAGGTATGTAAATGATAGCTTCAAGTGAATCATCCTTGTACTGGCTTTCTGCTTGATTCCTAGATAGGACTTTCCAACTCGCCTCTTTTTTCTCATCCTTCGCTAGTAATTTTGTAAAATCATCTCCAAAATTATATTGGACACTATTTAATTGCTCACCCTCATCTTGATTGACAATTCCAATTCGAAGATGTGTTTTTTCCTTAGTTCCTAAAATAAAAGAAAAACTATCTGATTTACTTACATAGATAAGAACTCCCACAGTAAGCATCAAGCATAAAATAATTAACACTTTTCCAAACAAATGTTTTTTTTCTTTTTTTAGACTCATTATAATTCTTTCTCCTAAATTGATTTTAGCCGCATCATCGTTACTTGTTAACAGGAATCCCTCTGTCTATTATAGCACATTTAAGGCTTATTATGAAAACTTTTTGTAACTACTTATCTTGCGCTATTCTCAGGCGATGAACACTTCTACCAACGAAGAACTGTGTTTCATTAAGTTCCACCAAGGGCTCATTGTATTGAGTACGACCTGGTACGACCTTTTGTTCATTAAAGGTAGTACCAAACGTTCCCATCGGAACATTTTGTCGAAGTCGCTTGAAGAATGGTGTAAATTTACTAACTATGCTGCTTTGATAACCATGGAAAATTAAATGGATGTTAACTACCGAAGATTTGGTGAACAAAGTATTTACATCTTTATCCGTTAACACAATCTTATCTCCAGTTAAGTGTATATCTGGAAGATAAACAAACATTGGTTGCTCTCTACGCTTACCAGATTGGATGATTCCTAAGAGTTCACCAAGGAATTGGCTAATATTCGCCTCATCAATTATAGTGTCAAAATATTCATTCATACCGGCAAAACGTCCATCCGTATCAACCACTACACGGTCCATTTTCCCAGAAAACTCTGAAAAAGCTGACAATATTGCTCGCTCAATACTATATGTTTGAGAAGGAGTGTCATCCATGAGAAGAATAAAGTCATAATTCATTGGTTCAATAGAGCGAATCATTGTTGTTTCTTTATCATAACCAATTGGAATATTGAATCTCTCCCGTTCTTCTTGAACAGCTACATCATTTTCAAATTCTTCAAATGTAATCTCATTAGCCAGCATCGGGATAGCTTCGGGTCTGGATCCATTCCATGACTTGTCCATTGATTCAATAGCGTTTTCTAAACTCTGCAGTCTCTCAAGATTTGAACCTCCTTCCGTTGCAAGGTACACTTGAAAACGAATTGGTTCCTCAAATCTAATCTGACCGCGACCAGGAACAACTTGATCAGCCAGAGCATCAAAACCAATAAGATCTTTTTTGGAGTCCTTATCTACCAAATATAGAACAAACTGTGTAGCAAAATTACTTCGCATACTTAATTTCATACTAGTATTTCGGAGAACTGTTGCTATCAAATAAATACCTAGGCTCGCTCCCTCACGCAGTACCTGATGAAAAGCAGATTCAACAGAACTTTCAAGCGGATGATCACGTACAGTATCATAAGAGTCAACAATATTCAAAATAAATGGTAAAGTTTGTCCTGTCTTCTGCTCATACTGTTCAATAGAAGTGACTCCATATTCAGCCAATAAATCCCGTCGTTTTTGTATTTCCTTTTGTAAACTTTTAAGGAACTTTATTAGTTTTTCTGCATCATCTAATGTAGCAATATCTGCCACATGTGGTAATCCTTTCAGAGGGAATAGTCCATTCGTCCCAAAATCAAATAAATTAAAATGTATTTGATCTGGTTTATTAAGTCTAGCAAAATTCATGACTAATGTTTGAAGAGCTTGTGATTTTCCAAATCCTGGAGAAGCATAAATGATACTGTGACTAAATTCTTCTAAATCGAACTCTAGCATCCGCTGATCCTGTTCCGAAGGAATATCCATTAAAGCAAAAGGAGCTTTGTGAAGTTTTTTATCCCCCCAATTTGTAGTTAAAATCGGAGAAGGAATATCCTCATTAAGTGGAGGTAGCCATGGTTTAGTTGGAATACAGAGATTCACACTTTTTGCATACTGTGCAATATAATCTACAACAGCATCCAATTCAGTCTCATCATTATCAGCATCCCTACTAACCATCTCTTCGTCTAGATAAGACAAATCTGTAGTCGCAAGCTCATATTGTCCTAGCTCATTAATTACCCAAAGTCTATTATCAACTTCTTCAGTACTTGCTTTCGCTTTCGGTGCATAACGTGCCCCACTCCATGCCGATTGGAATAGTTCATATATCTCATTATTCCCAACTTGCAAATAAGCACGGCCTGGCTGTGTAATGCTTGCAGCATCTGGTGTCTTTATGATCTCATTCGAATCTGCTTTTTCCGCTACTTTTAGCGCCAGCTTAAATCGTGAATTAGACCAAATTTGATCATTAACAACACCCGAAGGCTTCTGAGTAGCTAGAATCAAATGGATCCCTAGGGAACGACCAATACGAGCCGCTGTCACAAGTTCTGTCATAAACTCTGGTTCATTTTGCTTTAACTCAGCAAATTCATCTGAAATTAAAAATAGATGTGGGAGTGGCTCTGTAGGAAAATCTCCCTCTATCCCTGTACGACCTTCCTTGTATAATTTTGTATATCCATTAATATGGTTGACTCCAAATCTACCAAATAGACGCTGACGCTTTTGTAATTCTGCTTTAATGGAAGCCAGAGCGCGCTGGATCCCTGCCCCATCTAAGTTGGTGATAACACCCATCAAATGTGGCAAATCTTTGAATAAATTTGCCATACCACCACCTTTAAAGTCTATTGGGAGAAAACCGATATCCTCTGGGCTAAAGTTTAATGCTAACGATAAAATGTAAGATTGTAATATTTCTGACTTCCCAGATCCCGTTGTTCCAGCAACGAGGCCGTGAGGGCCGTGAGCGCGTTCGTGTAAGTTCAGGTAGACAATATCATCTTTTCCTCGAACCCCAAGTGGAACTGCAAGACTCTTAGATGTATCTCCTCGTGCCCATCGGCTGGAAATATTTAAGTCTTCAACTTGCTCTGCATTATATAATTCTAAAAATGTAATCGCATCTGGAAGAGCATTTTTCTGGGTCTCCTCATGAATTAGGTTACTTAATCTACGTACAGCACCTTCATAATTATCTACTAATGGATACGGAGTAAAGGCTTGGTTTACATATATTCCTCTATTATTGATTAAAGTTGCTGTATCTCTACTCCTCAAATCGATAAGCGTCGTTACCGTCTCAGGTAATTGACGGCGACTTTCTTTCACCCAAATAACAGTTACACCAAAAGAAGCCAAATCTGCTCGTGAAAGACTTTCATTGATAGCATGACCAGACAACAAGCGATCATCTGAAATAACAATGACAATCTGAGGTAAATAAGTTCTTTCCTTCTGATCCTTTTCTTGAAAACGAGACTGCAAAACCTGATAAAGACTGGTAAGTACTGCATCTTTCGTACGATCATCATGTACAAAACCACGAACATTAATCATTGGTAACAGAAAATGAGGTAGAAATCTCCATTTCTTCCAAATTTGATCATAATCTTCCTGCGAAGTCAAATTAACAAATATTACATCATGATAAGAATGAAAAGCCGCAATCTGCAATAAAAGTTGCTGGAGAAATAGCTGACCTATATCATGTTGAGCGACGAGTCCAATGATATTTTGGGTAAGCGTTGTTGTAACAGGAACACTCTTTTGTTTCTCATAAGTCTTTAGCAAATCTTGAGAAAAAATTGTCAGCTTGTCCTTAGTTAAAAAGTCTGTTTGGTAATCAATTTGAAGCTGACTATCAATATCTCCCAAACCAAGCGAGACAGTCATAAAATCTTCATTAAAAGGCAGACGCTCATAAAGACGTTCATCATAACGCATAATCATTTCAATCAGAGTTTCAATATTGGGTTGCTGATAGAAAAGAATGTTCCTTTCCTCTATGTAGTGCTTATGTAAGGTAGATACTTGCTGTAATAGATACGCCTCGTAATCTTCGAGCCTTGTTATCTTCTTTTGTTTATACTCTTTTTTATCAGTAAAATAGCTCGTAATTGAAAATGCAGCAGTGAGAACACTCATCCCCCCCATGCTCAACATCATAATCGCATTTCGTCCCATTAAAACTACTACTAGCCCAGAAAGAGCAAACATACCTAGAGGAGGAACAATTGCACGCCAAATAGCATTCTTTGGTTTCGTTGGAGGATTTTTTGGCTTTTCTATCCTCTGACGTTTATCATATATCGTAGGAAGTACTCGAGGACTACGCCGATAGACTGGGAAATTAGATTGATAAATTGATTTTCTTTCTTGTAACAGGACAGTTTGACTATTGAAAATTGCTTTTTCAAAGAAAGACGAAATCTGCCATTGATTGTCCAAAAACTCTATAAAGTAATTTTCTATAAAAATACTATCTCCCTGTTTAAACTCGGAAATAATATCAGAGGAAATCAAACGCTCATTCAAATAACATACACTGTCATTTGGATAGAGATAAACCTTTCCGTTGGAAAACAGAATATAAGCTTTCGAGCAAATGAGGAGATTTGCTTCTTGATCTTTTGAAATAATAAAATCTTCGTTTGGAGGAGAAATGTAACTGACAAATATGTTTCTTTCTTCTTCAATAACAAAAACAGTCTTATTTTCAATGGTATTTTTTCCCATTATCAACTCTTTTTCGTCAGCGTATATATTGCCATCCTTCATGTAGAAAGAGAACCCCTGCTCCTCAGCATTCGTTCCTTCCATAAACGTGAGTATCGATAGGCGTTCAGAAAAAATGACTACTTTGAGCTGACCTAACATTTTACCAGAAACTAGATTCTTTTCTGTGTTGTGAAAAAAACTTTTATCATCTCTACTCATCTTTTTCTTCACCTACTTTAACCCCAAGTTTTTTCGAGAGTTTCTCAATCTCTTTACGATACTCGCTTAATTTCTTTTGTTTATCAGCACCCTTCATATTTTTATCTTCACGAACTTGCTCATATAGATTTGTATAAGCATGCAGAGTTAACTGATCATCTCCAATATTCTGAGCCAAATCTAAAGATTTTTTATAGTTTCCCCTTCCAAGATAAATCCAATACTCCAAGAGGTTATCCTCACTGGAGGGTGTAATTGTATTTAAAACACTTGCTTTCTGATTCTCAGATAGATCATCTAAATGAACATAGGAAGATGCTAAGACATACTTTGCTTCTTTACCTAAACGACCTACTTGAAACTTTTGTAAATCATCTGCCACATCGTCATAATGTTTAGAAATAAAATGGCTTTGAGCATTTATTGTCGCTCGCTGAACAGGAACAGACCAAAAATAAAAGTAGGCTGCAAAAGTCCCCAAAGCAATACTTGCTGCGCAAAAAATTCCCATTCCAATAGAAAAAATATGCCAGTTACGTTTCGAAACAACTATCTTTGTTTTCTTTTCTTCTTGGTAAGCTTTGTCATAAGCTTCGTTAACGTATTTTACTACCTCATCATATGTCTCACATGCGGCTATATCCTGTATTAACGAATCTCCTATTGCAGCTACACCATTTATCAGTAAGTCAAAATCAAGTTTCGGTCGCAATATAGAAACAATCAAAGCCTTATAGCTCATTAGAAAAGTTTCTAAGGTATACGGAATCGGACTCATAATTCCTTCTAAACCATAATGAAGGATCTTAACAACACTTCCTTGTAAAAATATATTTTTCGGATGTATATAAGGAACTTTAAAATGATGCTCAGAGAATGTTAAAGATTCCATCTTTTGAGCCAATTCCAAACGTTTCACTTCTGACATCTCTTCTGTGATACAATCTTTAAGACTATAAGAATATTTTGGTTTGTCATAAATCAGTGATAAAGAACCACTGTCTTCCAATGTCACAGTGGCATCCATATAATTTTCTATAGTAGATAATTTTTGACGAGAAAAGTGACTTGCTGGTAAAATAACCTTGACCTTTTCCTTACTGTATTTAATTTCGATTTTATCACTCATTTATGATTACCTCCAATACATCGCCATCTCCTAGCGGATATTCTTTTAAAGCTCGATGTTGCTCTATTCTCAGAAGTTTTCCCTGAATCTCTAAATGCCAATTTGAGGGAATAATAGACAATGCTTTATCTAGATTATTTAGGCAAATTAACATCTTAACTTTCTGTAGAGATAATAATTTGGAAAAGCGAATATCTATTTCCTTATCTTTGTATCTAATGGTTGCGTTTAAATATTCTTCCTCCATGAAAATTCCTTCCTAAATAAATTCCAATTAAAAGCATGATTGTAACAAATGATATTGCCCCAAAGACTGTCCATATCATCATGTCGCCCGATTCCTCTTTATCTACGATGATACTGTCAGAGACTTGATAATTCTTAAAAAGAGCTTGGCGATACGCCTTAAAATCTAGTCCATCGCCACTCAAAATTTCTGCTTTGCTGAAATTAACTCGATTTGCAGTTTTGAGCATTTTCTGAGCATCCGTTTTAGATTTTATTGCTTCTTGTTCTATCCTATCCATGAATAGATTTGGTGCATACATATGCTCGATCTCATTTCCTTGAGAACGCTGTTTCTTTTGCGTCATCGAATCTGTTTTTAAGTCTAGTTCGCCATCTTTAGCATACACAGTACCACCTGTAAATAAAAATAATAAAAATAATGCTATAATTTGGTATAATCGCTTCAAGATACAAGCCCTACTTTCTAACTTAAGAAACTAAGAGAGACAGCTGTCTTCTGCAAATAAATACGTTACAAATATTCATTAATAGCATTGACCTATCGCAAATATCTTTAATGTATTTCCTATTTAGTCTCACTCAAAGACTAGTTTTATTTTAGCATGAATCGGATCAATATTCAAACCCTTAAACAGATGTGTAAGGATCTCATTATTTCGTTCTAATAGATAATATATCGTACCCAAATTTATTTAGACGCCATTCAAACAGGTGATTTTTACTTTATCTTTTTTGGCACCGACCTGCTATTTTTATCAAATATCTAAACAAGCTACCTTAGTTTCTTTAGATATACCATCCCCAATGGTCAAAATTCTTTACTTTTCCTTGTGCCCAATCACTCCAGATCCACTTCTTATAATATTATTTACTATAGTACTCTTGGCTTGAAATATTTATATAGATTTTATACTCTTCTAACTATCCGAAAATTATGGTAAGTTTTAAAACTGAACACATTGTTCATATTTTATACTGTCGATACTAGAAAAAGAACCGCTACATTCCCTACTATAAGCTGAAACTAAAAATCTAATCTCGATATAATCACCATTAAAAGTCTGTATTATTAGCTTGACTGGCCTCCAGTATTATCAAGAATTTCTTAATGCTAAACAAATCCTCATGTGCGTTCTATATATTATTACCCCATTTTATTAGCAAAAAAACTGGCTACATCTAACATCTTTCTAGCCACTTAACAAAAGAGACAGAAAAAGAGAAGAAGCGCTATAATATAGCGATTCTTCTCATATCATTATTTAAATAGATCCTTTTGGAACTTCTGCTGACTTCATCCAAGTATCGTAATGCTCTTCAAAAGCCTTCTCATCTTCGTTTCTATATCCCTCAAATAAAACTTCTTTGACATTTTCTCTATTGAAAAAGAACAAATTGTCTGGTGTCTGCATCCCGTTCGGAATAACCACTGATCCGTAGTCAAAATAGACGCTTTTAGCTCCACCTTTCCCATCATCCACTCCAATCACACTAGCACGTGATACAATCATCACTTCAGTACCGTCACCATTTTTGAGGGTTACAACTGAACCCAAAGGTAAAATTTTATCTGTCATTTTATTCTCCTTGTTTTTCCAATTTTTCTACATTGCTTAGCGCAATAAAGTTTAACAATATTCACTACAAGTCAAAAAGTCACTATTGCATCTCTTGACTTTAAAACAAACATTAATCTCCATATTTTAAAATAGCTTAAAGCATCTCAAAACTTCCTTTTTTACTTATGTAATTCTTTTGTCAAAATAGCTCCATCTGGTCCAACACTCACTTCTAGATAGACATCTGGATCGTCATCAGCTCTACATATCACACTAATTTTTCCCTCTTCAAACCGTTGTGACAATTTCAAGATTCTAACGAAATTATTTTGATTGAACCCAACAAAAGCAACTCCCAACAAAAGACCTGCAAAAACAATCTTAAAAATCTCTCCTCCAATCGGTTGCCCCAACAAGTCTTTAAAGCGGGAAATAAAATCATAGACATAGTAGAAACCTACTGCAGGAATAGTAAATAAGAGTGCATTAAAATATAAAAAAGCACCTTTACTAAAACCTTTTTCCGTCTTTTCCTCTTCGTCTTGATTTTCGTCATCGGGATAAATCATAGTAGTCAGACAAACCGTTTGGGTAGTCACTTGAGCTTTATTGACATTTCTATACAAGGCTCGTTCTACAAGGAGAGTAATAAAAGCAAATTCTGCTATCCAGATAAGAATAACACTCCAAAAAGTTGTCATACTATAAGTTCCTTGTAAAAATAGACTAAAGAAGGAAGAAATGCCACTTCCGCTAGCTATAAAGAGAACAACTAATAGAGGAATATGCCGATTCATCCTGCTCGATTTCTCTGTATCTAATAGTTTACTCTTTGGAGCTTCTAAAACTTCATGGGTCTTACGATCATAATAAATAGCTTTGTCGTAATATTGATTCAAATAAAAACGACGTCTTCTAAAAAACATATATTTCTTCTTTCTAATACTTATCCTATTCCCGTCACCACAGCTTGGGTAGCTTCCACTCTCCATGTGAAAACTTATCCCATACATGATTGAGCCCTTTTCCGACAGCATCTCCGATAATCGTTCCTGCTACTGTTCCTAGTACCGTTCCTACTACAGGGATTGGAATAAAGGACCCTATAATTGCTCCAGCCTGAGCTCCGACTACTGCTCCACTAAAGGTACCTGCCGCATGGGCGACTCCGTCTGCTAATGCATGAGCATCCCCATATTTCCCACGATTCTGTTGGAATGTATCCAAACCATCTTTCAACGCCAATACTGTGCTAATAGCGCCTACATTTTTCGCCGCTCCTAATCCCTTTTGAGAAAATGCTGACTTCGCATTTTTCATAATATCTTGCCCAGCTAATTTCCAATTCATATTCCCTAGAGAATCTTTTACAAAGCGAACATCGTCTACATGGCCACCTATGAATTTACCAAATTTGGTAGCCATACTAGCAATCTTTTCTCCTCTTGCAAGAGATTTAGCTGCTCTTGCAAGAGCTCGAGTCCCAGTCCGAGTGCTAGAATTAATCATAACAAAACCAGCTCCTCTAACACCGTATTGAAGTAGTTTACGACCCGTCATTTTTCTAATTAATGCATTTGCTATCGCGCCACTCTTAGTTGAAGCTGCTTTAAGGCCTTCTATTCCTAAAGATTGCGCAATAGAGTTTATCTCTTCTGCAATAAAGTTTAACAACATTAAAGGTGTCGAACTTGACACAGCACTAGTAACTTCCTCTACCCCACCCAAAAATTCATTGTTATTATAAAACGCTTTTGCTTCTTTCGACGTAAAGGAACTCTTGCCTGCTGCCTCCAATCCTTTCAAAGCACTTGTTTGGACTTGCAAGAGCTTGCTATACTCATCTCCTCGCTTCCAACCATTGAAGCTCGCCATATTCGTCTTGGTATCTGTTAAAATCTTCTTACCTTCTGACAAAGGGGTCGTTATCGTACTAGCATCTGGATTCGTCAGACTGATAATATCAGAGATAGAGCTATAAATAGTTGCAGTTGCTTTATCCACCGTACTAATATTAGTCTCCAAATCTGAAAAACCATCCAAAAGCCCCTGCAAATATTCCGTATCAATAATCGCATCCACCGCATTCTCTGATACCGTTGATTGAAATTGCTTAATAGTCTTCTCATACTGAGCTAAGAGAACTGCTAAGGCATTCGAAAAATTTGTCAATAGTGGGACTTGGTGATTCGTAATTTTTGCATTGATTGCTTCCTTCACCTCTCCTTTGAGGCTTTCTGAACTTACCAAATTCACAAAAGAGGTCTTAGCTGTCTTGAGCTGAGCATCAATCGAGGTTTTTGAATTAGACAAGGCTGTCTTCTGTTCATAAACCTCTTTCATATCGATTTTCATCTGTCTCCTCCTTCGATACTATGGGTCATAGAAAGGATATTATGCTGAAAGTAATCTCTACGATACTGCTGGTCCACATAGGTTTGATCTAGACTATCACTATAACCTTCTTGAATAACCCGTGAAATCAAATAACTCGGTATAAACAAAGGGTCTACATCTAACCTTAGACCATAAGGATAGATGCTGGCTAGATAATCAATATACTCCCGATCATCTGGTTCAGAAAGCAATCTGCGTCCCATAATCATCGCCATAAAAGGGACTTTAGCTTTCTCCATCTCAGACACCAGCTCTTCTGGAAGCAACTCGCGATCTAACTCTACCAAGGTACCTAAAGGAAGAATGGGAGACAAGAGTAAATCGGTGTAGGCTAGCCAAATCCGAAAGTCTTCCATTGACAAAATGAGCTCTGAATCTAAGTAAGTTAGAGTCACTTCCTCTTTTTCCCAATCAAGCTTCATCGTCACAGATGTACCAAGCAGACTATTGTAACTATAAAAAGACTCGTTCTTGAGAAGCACCAACTGAAGTCTACGGAAAGCATCACCTTGACTGACCAAGGAATGACCAACTTGCTCCAAGATAGATCCTTTATCCTCTTCTACTCCCACTCGAGCTAAAGAAGTTTGGTATAAAGCACTTATTTCATTCATTTACATAGCTCCTTTCTAACACTTTATTTGGCATTCGCCTGATTTCGGTCATCCGTCACCTTGTTCTCAGCAGCCTGATTCATACGCGTTACATCGGTTGTCGTGAAAGTCTTGAGACTGCTAATCGCTGTATTAAATGACTTAATATCATTATTGAAGGATGTAAAAGGTGTCATTGTCGTTGCTGAAAAAGTTAACTCTGCCATATCTGAAATACCAGAGATGCTTGTACTAACTGTAGAAGTAAGTCCTGTCCAAACTCCATAATCCGTTCCTGTATTTGCCATTTATCTTCCCATCCTCTATTCTGAACTAGCTGAATTTGCCATAGACTGATAATAATTCATATTTTCATAAGCTGTTTTTACATCTATTGCTAAACGATCCGATTCAGCTTGAAGATTAGCAATTTCAGTATTTATACTATCTAAATTTGCTTCATGGCTTGCTTTATTGGTTGTAGCAGCAGTATTAGCAGAATCATACTTTTCTACGTACTTAGTTTTCCGATCCCCTTTAAACTGGGATTCATCTTCTACTTTAACTTTCTCTAAAGAATCTATAATACCTGTTTGAAAATTATTTATCTGAGTGGATAAGTCTGATTTGGCCGTCTCTAAGCGAGAAATCTTTGCATCTACGGCTGCTTTTTGAGAAATTGCATTGTTGTAATTTTGAGATTCTTGATTAGCTAATCCTTGGTAATAAGATGCATCTGACATTTCCATTCTCCTATTTCTAAATTCTGACTAAAATAAAGAGAGATAGGAAGCAATCCTATCCCTCCATTTCAGAGCGTCCTTATCCTTTGAAACCAAAACTATTTGCATCCGCTGTATCACGTTCTGATACAGTGTTTGCATAACTAACCAATTGTTGATTAATAGAAGTCAACAACTCTTGGAACTTAACCACATCTCCGTGCAATTGTTGATATTGCTCAAGATAAGAATTAAAGGCACTACCTTGCCAGTGTGCTTGCATTTCACCATTAGCACTATTTACTGCTTGAATAGCTGCTTCAATTTGATCGCGAGCATTAGAATAAACCGAAGCTTGCGAGGTGAGTTCTTCTGGGGATAATGAAATTTCTGCCATAATTGGACTCCTTTTTACATTTTTTGTTCCTAATAGAACAGTGTACAAGGGTATTTTACTTCTTTTATTAATAATTGTCAAGTTTTTCCTAATCAAATTTACTTTCCGTATGTATAATGATAATGCTTCAATCTTCAAAATAAAAAACAACTAGCGTTCCTCTGAGAAGAATCGCTAGTTGCCGTAGTAGCTTATTTACCTAATTCTTTATTTGTTACTTTCTCTTTTATCATGAACACTCAAGGTCAGAAAAACCACTTTTAAAAAGGGAGTTCTTCCTCTTCTAGTACCAAATCTGCTAGATCTGCTCCAGTATTATTCTCACGGAGCGCTCTCTGGGCTCGGCTTTCTAAAAGCTGAAAACCACTGCAAAGAACTTCTGTCACATAATGAGTGGTTCCATCCTTTTCATAGCG
>ERZ773073.641-NODE-641-length-17939-cov-3.499609_pt1 | contig 17939 bp, 17 predicted proteins | sample MGYA00580616_ERZ773073 | MGnify/ENA primary metagenome ERZ773073 (study PRJEB29015, sample SAMEA2737960) | human oral metagenome | biome: human oral; feature: human-associated habitat; material: dental | place: China | collected 2131 ...
TGGTGTATTTTGACACCCAGCTCGTTCCGGCGTGACTGGAACTCGGACGCTTTATAGAATCATATAAGCAGAATGAAGGCAGATAGTCAAGTAATTGCCTATTAGTGTAAATTAGATCGATGGCTTGCTAAGTGGCGGGATGTATAATAAGTCTATCCCCAAAGTACGGTTAAGTATAAATATATGCAAAAAATCGATCCAGAGCTCATCAATAAGATATACCCAAGTCCCAAGACGGCTGATAAGGCCCGTGCTGAACGGTCGGAGCGGCAGAGCCTCCTTTACTCGCGTAGATCGGCTCACCCTAGGTTGCAGATAGCGTTTATTCTGTCAGGTATGCTAGGCTTGGTAGCTCTGTACATATATTTCTTTCAGGCTATTTTTCTAAGCAGTGTAATGGGATTTTCTCTAGTGTCGCTAATCGGACTGATCCTAGTGTGGCTAATCTTGTCAGCTATCAAAAAGATTAGAAAAATAGTTGACTCATAAAATTACTGATAAAACAACTAAGATTAATGTGCGGTTGCGCGGGTTTAAAATAAGCCAGTTTTACGACTTGGCTTAGGTCGACAGGAGGCTATGCGCAGTACCAGGAGTATGCGCCTCCAGTATTGTAGGCGTTGAGACCATAGATGTATCTACAGTACTTCTGGACACTGGCACCCTTTTTGACGACACCAAATGGTGGAACTCAGTATCGCCATCCATATGTACCCTGCAGGGTTAATATTATTCTGCACGCAGATCTTCAATTGGCGGTCTGAGTACGTTGCGTAGCAAAGGCTGGATTGAGGCTAGGATACAGACTGCCGGAATAGTGATAAATATGAGACCCAGTAGTGGCGACGATAGGTCAAACAGTGTAAACGAAGTATCAGCCGAGCCGCCGAGTCCAAATGACGTATGAGCTATTGACGTAAGATGGTTTTTGTTTGATAAATCTATGATAAATGATACGAAAATAGCTATGATAAACGAAACAGTGGATATTATAAATCCTACGATTAAGGCATATACCAGGTAAATGGCGGCGACATCTAGTCGACGTGCCCCCATCGCTCTATACACAGCAGTTTCTTTGCGACTGTCGGACATTAGGCGGGATATCATAAGCCAAATGATAAAAATAGAGAACGCGATAACTGTTGGTGTGGCATATGTCATGAGCTTATTAAATAACTTCCCTACCTCGTCAAGAATTAAATAGTTAGAGCCGTGGGGTGCAGCGGTGTATAGTTTTTTGCATTTAGTTTCACTCGATGGGCAGGTTTCATTATCCATAAAGTCGCGTGCTTTTGTCGCCGATGAGAATGCGACAACTCGTGGCGAGAGCGACTCTAGGGCTGATAGGTACTCTGGACTGCCAGATCGTGGTGATTCAATATTCGGTTTTAGCTCGTTCGGTAACTTGTCAAAAAGTTCTAGAGGGATTATGGCGCTAGTGAGGTCGGTTTGGTAAGATAGCAGATTTTTTAAATACGATGATACGCTTTTATGGAATTCGTCGTATGGCTGTAGGTCGATGAAGCCTACGATTTGATAAGTAAGCGCCTTGTGAGAGGGTTCTTTAAACTCGCCAAGTTTTTTCTGAGTGTTGATTTTTTTATTTTTGGTATCCTTTTCAGTTTGGGTCCTCGTGTCGTACTTGACTGTGATCTCTCCGCAGGCCGTTGACGGATGTTCATATATAAGAGAAGGTTTGCTGTAATTTTTGTCGTCTTTATGTAATTTTATATCTGCGTAGTCACGCTGGATCTTGGCAAGTATCGTCTGCTCAGTTTGATTCCTATAACAGGTTTGGTAAGTGTATCCACTAAGTTCTTGGCGTATTTTTTCTAGCCAGACACGTCGATCCTGATCGTGTTTTGGCTCATCGCCAATACCTTTGTGTTTGCCAAACAATGTAGCCGCCTCTTTGGTGGTAATGATAACCGGTATACCTTTTAGATTAGACGTGTCTTTATAGGTTATATATCGATTGACTAGTGACAAGTCTCGAACCTCGTACATACTATTATTGACGGCATTTGTAGCGTATCCATATGATGACATGTCACCTGACTTGAGTGACGCGTCAGAAAAGTTCTCCTTGCCATTAGTGATCAGTAGTTGATTTGGAATTGACGGTAGAGGATATTTGCCCAAGGCGTAGTAGCCGCTTCCTCCGTATAGGCTAGCCTTCTCTTTTAGGTTGCCAAGGCTATTTTTTGCAGTCTTGCTGTATTTGATGAGTTGAGATTTCTCAAACTCTGCCAATAGCGAAGAGCTGGTGTTTAGCTGGTATCGTAAGTCGGTTGGTGTGTTTGGATCGGCGAAAACGTCGGGTTTCAGGAGGCTATCGTTCGGGTCTGGTTCTACACATGCGAGTCTTAGCCTGGTGCATTTTTCTTTTAGTGTCTTGTAGTGATTTAGTTCATATTCACGCGCTGTCTTGATGTTTTCTGCCGTCAGATGAGAGGGGTCGTAGCCAGCTACTGCTCCTCCTGGTATTACGGGTTGGACTTCGACAAGGTATTGGTTGTTGTTGACGGCTTTTACTAGTGCAACGGTGCTTTTTTCTGCGGCGGTAAATATGATAACGCCCGAAATCAGTACGGCAAACAGGGTACTTGAGATGGCTATGGTGGCTAGCAGAGCCCCGCGTCTCGACCGAAGTTTTGTGCGCGCAAGCATAACTGCGTAGCGTGCCCTTATCATACGATTTCTCCGTCTTTTAGAGTGATTATACGATCTGCTCGAGAAGCGATATCTAGGTTATGTGTGACCACTACGACTGTGGTGCCGTGATCGTCTCGAATTTGCCTGAATAGATCAATGATGGATTCGCTGTTTTCTGTATCTAGGTTGCCGGTTGGCTCATCTGCCAAGATTATAGAGGGGTTGTTCATGAGCGCACGTGCTATTGCTGCTCGTTGAATTTGTCCTCCTGAAAGTTGGCTCGGAAGATGCGACGCCCTATCGGCTAGAGATACCTTCGATAGTAGCTCAGTAACTCTTTTGTCAATCTCCTCTGGACTCTTCCTAGAGAACATAGCAGGTACGGCTAGGTTATTCTTGAGGGAGAGGAATGGTTGTAGATAAAAGGATTGAAAAACAAAACCAATAGTACGATTTCTGAGTTCACTAAGCTTTTTGTCGCTCATGTTATTAACTCTTTGGTCATCTATATAGATATTGCCACTACTAGGAACGTCTAGACAGCCCAGCAAGTGTAGTAGCGTACTCTTTCCGCTACCGCTTGGTCCAACAATCGCTACAACTTCCCTGCGATATATCGTGAGGGAGATGTTTTTTATTGCTACAACGTCATCTGCATTGGTTTTGTAGGTGCGGGTGACGTTTTCGAGACGTAAAATGTGTCTCCTTGACGCTGTTTCGACGGCGGACTCCATGGGGTTATTTTAGCATAAGTATCATATGAGTAGCTTAGGCAAAATTGTCTATAGTTCGGGAGTTTTTGTCACGAGCTCACTTCTAGACCTCGCGTGACGCTTTTTACAAGTGCTGCAAAAAAACAGGTCTTTACCGTCCTCATACACGCGCTCAAATGTCTATACGTGACAGTTTGTGCAATACTGACGGTAGGTGCCGTCGTTTTTCTAGTTGAAGTTAAGTTTCATCAAGTATTTATCGATTAGTCTTGTTTTGTTTCTAAGTTGTCGGCGTCGAATTTCTTGATGATCTCAATCAAACGACGAGGCGTGATCTCGGCTTTGATCAGATAGGCGTCGACGTTGTGTTGCATGGCGATGCGACTTTCGGCGTCTTGATCAAAGTTTGTCATGACGACGATACGGGTGTTAGGAATTTTGTTTTGGCTATTGTCTCTCAGGGCTTTGAGTATCTCTGACCCTCTCATTTCCGGGAGCATGATATCAAGTAGAATTAGGTCATAGGGTTTGTTTGTGGCGGCGACAAAGCCGTCGTGACCATCTACTACCCAGTCGACGGTGTAGCCTTCGCGCTGGAGACTACGGACATACATTTCCCCGATAAATCGATCATCTTCGATAACTAGTATTTTCTTGATTGCCATACAGCTCCTATCCTGAGTATTTTGAATGATTTTTGATCCAGCTGTCGCTCGACGAGATTAGTCCGTCGTTTGTGTAATCATTTGCCTGGAGCTTATCGGCCACGCTGGCATAAGTCAGGACGGTGAATGAGAATGTCGAGCCAACGCCTTCAGTGCTGGTTACCCCTATTTTACCACCATGGCTCTCGATAATCGCCTTGCAGATGTAGAGGCCGATGCCTGTTCCGGCGACAGTCTCGCGTGAGCGATGGCTACGATAGAATTTGTGAAATAGGTTACTGACAACATTGGCAGGGATACCGATGCCATGGTCGATGACGTCTACTCTGACATAGTCGCCTTCAACGCTGGCAGTGACCGACACTGTTCCGTCTTCGTTTGAGTATTTTAGGGCGTTGTCAATTAGGTTTGACAGCACTTCACTGAGGCTGGATCGGTCGGCGGCGATTGTTGGTAGATTCGGAGGAATTGAAATGTTTAGTCGGCGATGTTGGGTGCTGGCACGTAGTTGCATGTCATCACGAATAGTGTCGTATATTGCTAGCAGAGAGTCCTCAGCGAGGTTGATCTTGAGGTGATGACGGTCAAACCGACTAGCATTTAGGATGTTGTTGATATATCCCGATAAGCGGTTAGCGCTAACAATGAGACGACTAAATAGTTCTTTTTGGTCGGGCGCGAGTTGTCCTTCGAGCTCTACGTCGAGAACGTCTAGGTAACCGCGAATTACGGTGATCGGACCACGTAGCTCGTGTGCCGCAAATGATATAAAGTCGAGATCCTCGTCCTCCTGTTGGTACATATTTGTCGCGTCGTAGGTGACAAGCACGACTTCAGCGGCACTGCCTTTTTCGTAATTGGCAGTCACGTTAAATATACGCCTACCTTCCTCACCGACTATACGGTCTGGAACACGTAGCCATGACTGCTCGGCGTGTACGGCTGAATCGCGACAAGTTGCCAGCCAGTCGTCAAATGCACTTTCTCGCTCAAACAGCAGATCTAACTGTAGTGTATCTGAGGTGTCTTTTTTGACGGGTGCAGAGTTATTGGCGTATACAATTTTGCCACTTGCATTCATGATGATGATGCCGGCATTTGTCTGGTTTAAGGCGGTAGCTAGGCGGTGTGACTCTTCTGAGTTTGGACTATTTTCGAATTCGGGTTGGGGTTGACTCTTTTCAGCGCTTGTTTCGTAAATGTATTGAAGTACGGGGCGAAATCCGTTTTTTCGGTAGCGTTCAATGTTTGGATTTGCGAGTGGATGGGTTGGTTTCTGACCGGCTGATGTTGTGATTGCCATGGCTAGGTCACGTAGTGGCGCAAGCAGTAGGTCGATGATGACGTAATTGAGAAGTGTTGTTGTGACGAGCGTCGCAAACATGGTGATCCAGAATGACTCTTTTTCTGGTGAGATACCACCGACAAGTAGAGCAAAACCGATCACTAGTGTAACGAGTATCTCCATGAGGGTCGTCGTGATCATCGCCGAGCGGTGGTAGCGTTTCCAGTAGTCGCGAATCTGTGGTTCTGGCCTCTTGGTCTCTTTTGACTTTTTTTCTACTGCCATGACACTCCCCCATGGCTATTTGGTATGGCGGTTATCCAGGTTTGACCGCGATTTAATGGTACTTCTTTGCCATTTCCATCGATAAACTGCAATGGATCGTTTCGGCTGTTTTTACGCCAAGTTACTTCGTTGGCTATGCCGTTTTGAAAGATGACAGCGCTTCCCGCTCCGCTAGTGGTTATACTTTCACGCCAGCCGTCTTCCATGACATGGGTCATGTCGACTTTCATGGCGATGACGACTTTCGGTGTGATACGACCCTCCTCGCGGTCGTCAGATGGGGCACCTCCGATACTGCGGAGGTAGCTATTGGATGCCTTGTCGTAGTCGTAGTGGGTGTTGTAGAGCGCGCCTGAGATAGTCATATTTATACTGGTGGCGTTTGGAGTCTCGTGCGGCTTGTCGTCGGTTCGTGCAAATCCGGTAAATTTTGATTCGACATAGCCTTTGGATCGGTTGAGAGCGTCGAGGCGCTCAAAGTTGGTGTATACATTGTGCGGGGCGTAGCGATCACGTGCTCGCCAGTATGAACCGCTATTAAAGAATTGATCAATATCGCGGTAATTACCGTTACGAACCTCAGCTAGCGCGGCCGCACTACCGCCGATGTGGGCGATACTAGCATTATATGGTGCTGCCCAGTCGACATAATACATACGTACGCTCCGGACTGGTCCGATCAAACCAGGTTTAGCCTCTTGGTATAGTGCGAGGAATCGTGTGATTCCACCTTCGGCAATCGCTTCGTAGACGACGCCAGCTTGTTTGATCCCGCTTTGTGGGCGTGCGTCGGGACTGTTCTCGATCATAATCGCTGTTACCGCCTGTTTTGTAGCGGCTTCATCGGCGACTTTTACGCCAGTGAGTGGCGAATAATGTACGACTGGAGTCGGTGGTCGTTTGGCTATTTTGATAGGTGGTATGTCGATAGTTTTTTGCGGATTTGCTACATATATAACGGCAACAATTATCAAGGCGATGACAATAACCCCTGCCCCAGCGATCGCATAGGTGCGATGTGGATGGCGGTGCATCCAGTTGCGCATACGTGATAGCAGTTGGTATGGTTTTTTTGGTGGGTGTGACATGGTATCCTTTTTCATGCTTATGGCTATTGTATCAAGATTGTGTCATAGGAGCTAGCCATGATTAGACTGTTTGTTGGAATTATGTTATAGTACACGATACGAAGCAAATTGCTTCGCACCTTCAAAGAAAGGATGGAAGAATGCAATCTATCACCGTCACACCAGAGATGTGGTGTTGCTATAGTCTTTCTGCGGACGAGCCAGGACAAAAAGATGGCGGACTGGCCGATATCGATCTATTGAAAAAAGCAGGCTTCACCGCCGCCTACGAGAGACTATCAAGCCCAAGCCTCGCGACGTTGAATCGCTGCAGGGGCCAATACCTCGAGCTGGATGCCGAAGTGACTAATGCTTTTTTTAGCGCTACGTCGTGTGGCATTTCTTATCCTAGCTGTTGGGCGCCAATTGACAAGAGTGTGCCTAAGGATGGTATCATCCCAAGAAGTGTAGCTGAGTCGGTGATTAAGGCCAGGGCTTCTGGCTTCTTTAGGAAGTTTATGGTTGTCTCGTATCAGCGGACGATCGGCTGCGATAACGAGGGTCATAAGGAGTGGGCCGTGGTTGGATGCCTATGTGATGAGGGTAGCGAACATCGCTTCCTCATCGCTTATTGGGCGGAAAGTGGCATGACTCCGCCCAGTTTGGGCGTAATTCGGGCTCTGGCTCAGGAGGAGCGAGACCGTAAAAAACTGAATGAAGAAAGAGATTACCTCAAAGACTCGCTGGAGTCTGCTCTTGACGCAAATATGCGTAGGCGTCATTACAGAGTCTATAGGCTGCGTTGGCTAGTAGTTTTCGGACTAGTCGCGCTGACGGGATTCTTGCCTCTTGTGGCACCGCTATGGTTGTTCTGGATATCTGCGATAGTGATTGCTGTCGTCGGCCTATTCTCGTTCATGACATGGCTCGATGACGACATCTTCTCCGGAGGAATATTCGGAGAGTGGCGAGGTGCTATTTTCGACGATGGCCGGCTTGAGCCAGAAGATGTAATTAACGGCGGGGTATCCCGCAAGACGATTAGGGGCTATCGTCGCAGACTGAAAGAGATAGACCAGCAGATTGACCCCCACTTCTGAGATTCCTTTCTCGCCCCTTGATGGGCGTCACGATACGTGACATCCTCAAGGGGCAAAACCAAGTCCCCCGACTTTTATCGGTCGGGGGCTTTTCATATGGTGTTATAGGACTAGATTAGAGGGTGTTTTTTAGGCGTGTTAGTGTCGTTTCTTTGCCAAGTAGGGCTAAGGTGTCATTTAGCTGAGGACTAAATGGTGCCCAGGTCGTAACGATACGGATGAGGCTAAATAGTACACCCGGTTTTTGACCCGTACGTTCCAGCAGATCGTTGAGTGATGCTTGAATTGAGTCTGAGCTCCAATCATCGAGGCTTTCGAAAGTATCTTTGGTTATTTTTAGTAGATTAGAAATTTCTTCTGGTGATAATTTTTTGAGTTGCTTGTTGCTGGTGATAAGTGTGCTGTCTGGTGTTGGCTCCTCAAAGAAATAGCTGGTTAGAGTTGGTAGGTCTTTGAGGGTTTTTAGGCGGTCCTGAGCCAGAGCGAGGACTTGCTTGCGGTAGGTTTCGGTGGCTTTTTTGGCGCTCTCACTCCAAAATGATTCAACTCGTATCGCTAGTTCATCAATTGATAGCTCGCGGATGAAATGGCCGTTCATCCAGAGTAGACGCTTTTCATCAAATCTAGCGCCACTGCGTTGGATGCGGTCGAGGCTAAACTTTTCGATTAGTTCTGCCTCCGTGAAAACCTCTTGCTCTGTGCCGTCATTCCAGCCGAGTGTGGCGATAAAACTCATCATGGCCTCTGGCAGATAGCCGTCACGAATATAATCTAGAACGTCTTTCGCACCATCGCGTTTACCAAGTTTTTTGTTGCCCTGTTCGTTCATGATATGTGGCATATGGGCAAAGATCGGTCGATCAATACCCAGAGCTTCGTAGAGCGCCAGATAATTTGGCATGCTCGAAATAAACTCTTGTCCACGGATCACATGGGTGATCTCCATTTCGGCATCATCGATGATATGAGCGAAGTTGTAGGTCGGGTAGCCGTCTGATTTGATGAGTATTATGTCATCAATGACGTCTGGGCTTGTCGTGATATCGCCCATAACCTCGTCATGATAGGTGTAGCTCTTTGGTGAAGATCTGAACCTCAGCGGTTGTGTGCCGTCCCAAGCTGGTGGATTTTCGGGGCGATGGTCTCGGTATAGAAAGGCCTTCTTGTTTGCCTGTGCCTGCTCTCGAAAGGCCTGAACCTCTTCTGGTGTATATGGGTCGGCATAGGCCAGTCCGCTATCGATAAGTTTCTGCGCCCATTTTTTGTAGCTGTCGAGTCGCTCGCTCTGGACGTATGGTCCAAATGGTCCGCCGATATCTGGACCTTCATCGTAGTTTATGCCAATAGTTTTTAGGCTAGCGATCAAATGCTCTTTGCTGCCCGGAACTAGACGCTTTCGATCGGTATCTTCTAGTCGTAGCACAAAAGCGCCACCAGCCTGACGTGCCACTAAATAAGCAAAAAGAGCGGTGCGAATACCGCCAACGTGTAAAAAGCCGGTAGGGCTTGGAGCGAAACGAGTACGAACTTTCATGCCCACTAGTATAACAGATGTGAGTTGGTCGATTCCAGATGAACAGGTTGATTTTTGGCTTATAGGCCTAGGCGACTACAAGCTGGTTGCGATACGCTGGATTTGGTCACCAGAGAGCGTTGCGTTGCCGGATATGGTGTAGAGTATACCATTATTGACCCAAACAGCATTGCTGCCGTAGGCGTAGATGGTTAGGCCGCCAGTTGTAGTTGTTGTGTAGTTTTTACCAGCTTGTGGTGAGACGTAATTTTCGAGAACAGCACTAGAGTCCCAGTCTGATCGAGTCTGTGATAGCGTAAAGTTTTGTGGTCCACCGTTGGCGGCGAATTTCATGGTAACACTCCCCTGCTGATATGTAATGGGGCCGTTTAGGCTATAGCCACTTGGTTGGTAGCTGGGGTACGAGGCACTAATGCCAGCTTGTGAGGCTGCTACGCGAGTCGATAAGGCTGGCATGTTTAGGTATGTTAGATAACCTCCGAGCACGAGGATGGCTAGCGAGGCTGAAGCAATACTCAAAAACCTACCAATTGAACGGTGTTTTTTGGCTGGTTTGATGTCTTTTTTGAGGGACTTTGGCTGCATTTTAGCACTTGCTTGGCTGATAGCCTCTTGTTTGAGTACTTGTGAAGGCTTGACCATACGCTCCACTGGTCGCTTGGCGGACATCCGGATACTGGCGCGTTCAGCTAGATGGTGCTTGGTAGGGGCAAGGTCTACGGCGACAGGAGTGATCTGCTTAGGCGTGGGTTTTGTGAAGTGGGTGATTTGCTCGCTCTGAGTAGCGGCAGGGGCTCGCACTGGTTTTGGGCGGGTAATGATGGTAGGGTTTGCGGTTTGATTGGTAGCCTTTGGGGCGGGTTCTTTTGCTTCACGACGAACATATTTTCGATTAAGCGTTTTTGAGCGTTGTGGCTGAGCGTGCATCTGGCGCGCATTGTGCTGTCGTGGTGCAGTGGTGTTGCCCCGCTCTACACGCAGTGGCATGCCCGTCTGTGCGTCATAGACGGTGCCATTTACTGATATCGTTTGTTTGGTCATGTATTTCTCCCTACTATCAAGAGCCTACCCTGCTCATGCTTAACTTTATCATAGCTTATCACCCTCGCTGGTTGCAAGTGTTGTTTTTGGGGTCGACAAGGTATAATGTTGGTGTATGTATCATGCACCAAGTAAGCGCAAAAAGCGTACTCAACTAGCGTTTATATATTTTTTGATGGTACTTTCGGTTATTTCGATTGTTGTGGTGCTGATTCTGATTACACAGGGCTATAGGTTTAATCATTTTGATGGAAAGCTTGAACAGGGTGGCTTGGTTCAATTTAATTCTCGTCCGACGGGTGCGACGGTTTCGGTTGACGGGATGGTGCTTGCTAACCGTACGGCAAGCAAAATTACCCTTTCGGCTGGTCCGCACGAGGTTATGATTTCTCGCGAGGGCTACACGACATGGAAAAAAACCGTGAACGTAAAACCGGGTAGTGTGTTGTGGCTAAATTATGCACAGTTACTGCCAGTCGCTCCTAAAGTTTCAACCGGTGCGACTTATACTGGTGTAGTTACGCCACTTGTTGCTCCAAATCACAAGAAGCTAGCTCTCTTTGAGTCGTCGTCGCAACCTGTCATTTCGATGACGACGATCAATACAGATAAGCCCGAGACAAAAAAACTAACGATTCCAGCTGGCGTCTATACAGTGCCTGGTGAAGGTACGACGTCGGACTTTTCTCTGATGATGTGGGACGCCAATAATCGATATCTCATTGTGAAACATGTTTATGGCGACAAGACCGAATATCTATCGGTTGATACCGACGACTTGGCCCATTCGCGCAACATCACAACTTCTCTGGGGGTCGATATCGCAAATGTACGCTACTCGATGGCGAATAGCGGGATGGCTTATATTTTGACGATGAGCCATGAACTGCGTAGAGCAGATCTGGAGCAGTCGACGATAACTGGCCCGTTAGTGTCGAATGTGGCTGAGTTTTCGATGCCAGATCGTGATACGGTTGTGTATACGACACTAGCAGACGAAAAAGGTGTGCGTAGTGTCGGGTATCTAACATCTGGTTTGTCAACTGCGAAACAATTGAAGTCCTTTGCCGACATCTCCACTGCTCCACTACATATATCGACCGGGATTTATTATAGTCAGCGATACGTTGTGATTTCGCATGGCGATACCGTTGATATATATCGAGGTAATTTACCGTCGAGCGACACCAAAGCTTCTGTTGATTTCAAAGAAGTAGCATCGTATCAAATACCTGGTGGGGCTGACTATCTCGGCCTGTCTCCTGGTGAGAATCGATTTGTCTACGCTGGAAAAGGTATAAAAATTGCTACTTATGACCTAGAGCTGTTGCAATCCTCGGTTGTCACACTGCCAGCGCCGCTTGATCGCGAGCCAGAGTGGATGGATGGCTATCATATCATCAATACCAGTGATGGTCGCGGTAATTTCTATGATTTCGACGGCACAAATGCTCAAGTTTTTGCTCAAACTTTGGTGAAACAGCCGGCCTTTATGGCAGATGGAAATAATTATCTATACTACTTTACGCAGACTGGTTCAGAGATAAAGCTTCAACGTATCAGAATGATCGAATAGACTGATATTTGGTTTAGTCTAGCGAGCACCAAATAGTCGCTGGAGGAATGTTGGTGAGTTCGCTGGCATCTTTGTGGCATTTGCAGAAGTGTTAGTATCTTGTTTGGCGGTTGTCGCGCCGTTTGGATCAGGGCTGACTTGATCGGCAAACACAAGTAGTCGGTCGCGGTCTGTACCAAGAGGTGTACAGGTTACAAGTGTCATGTGTGGCTTGTCGGTACCAGTCTGTAGAGCGGCAACGTCAGTTGGCTTAACGACCTTTGTGTGGGTGATCGTGTAGACGTAGCGGGTGCTATTGTAGTTGACATATATGGTGTCGCCCGCTTTCATGCGCTCGAGTGGAGCAAAAATAAACTTATAATCACCTCTGTCGAGCCAGTCGTTTGATGAGTGTCCGGACAGGACGAAGTTGCCTTTTTCACCTGGTCGTGCGCTTGCGCCCTGGATATTAAACCAAGCGACCCCCTTGTCCATTGCGGCGTCAAGTGATTCTTTGCTGGCAGCGTTTGCGTCCCAGACGATTGGTGCGTCGACATTGATTTTTGGAATTATGAGGCGCGGATCAGATGAGACGGTTGACGATGCGTTTGGATCGACGATAAGCGTTGCTGGATCCATGCTCCCGGGTGTGATATAAGCGCTGACATTCGAGAAAAGGACACGGTTATATTGGAGAAACAGAAATATCAACATCACCATCACTGCGGCTAATACGGGGACAAAATGACGGCTCTTGCGAACCTTTTTGGCACGTTCGTTGATCTGATGGCGTAGTCTACTCCGCAGGTCGTGCATTGCTTCGTCGGTACTGATTGAATCGTCTTTGCTTTTGTTGTTCTGGGTTTGTGCGGTTGCTTCGAGGGATTTTTTTGCAGCGTGAACCTGTCCAACATAGTAGCGCTCATAGTATTGCTGGTAATAATTCTGCCAAGCGCTATGGTACCGTTTCCATTCATTGGCTTGAATTTGACGGTGTTGCTGAGGAGTTCGTTCGTACGGGTTTGGTACGTTAGCCTGCTGATTTGCTACCTGCATATTGACCGCGCCAGGCCCTGGTTGCACGCTACTTGTGTCCTCGGCGGGCTGAATTGGCTGAACTGCGGGCTGAGTCTGAGGGGTTGATGCTAGCTGGGTCTTTGGGGCGGATTGAGCAGTTGTTGTTAGGTTTGGGTCTTGGCGATAGATGTTATCAATTTGGCTTCGCACGACCTCTGCCGCCGCGTCCTTACTAGCCTGTCTTGCTGTCGACGGCAAACCGCCCACCGTCTGGCGAGATGGGATGACAAGGGGGTTGGTGGGTCTTGAATCTTCTGGACGCATAGTAGAATATTCTTTTCTAATTATATCACGCCACTCTAATAACGGTTATGCTTTTTGGCGCCAAAAGCTCTTATTAACAGAGGTGATATATTGTAAAAATCTATATCTTATGCTATAATAGAAGAGTACGTCAGGTTCGGTTGTTGTCTGCTTATCGACACTGGTCTGTTTAATTTCAGAGGACGTTGATATACAATGAGTAGGGCCTGTTTGACGCTATACGTAAAAAGGGTTTGTCTAGTCGGTAATTTAAAATATATTAACTTGATGGGCTGGTGGCGGAATTGGTAGACGCGCTAGACTCAAAATCTGGTGAGAAATATCTCGTGCGGGTTCAAGTCCCGCCCGGCCCACCAAGTTGATGTATTTTGTACTAAAGCCCTCCTGGTGATGTGAATACGATGAACAAGCTTCTAAAGGACGCCTAGATATATGGTAGTATCGGATCAAGTGCCTTTCGGTGGTTTGAGGTAGTTGTTTAAAAAGCTCAAAAATAGCTAGAGGTTGATTGATTGCCGAGACTTACTTAATCAAGCTGGTGCTGATTGCTTCTAGTGGCTGATTTGGCGTCCACATTAGATAGCTTGCTAATCTAGTAGCTGTGTGTCCGCGCCAGATTGCCATAGGGTTGTCCCATTTTGTCGTCGTGACTTCCCCGCCGTGTGCGACAATGAGATTTTCGCGATGTAGCACAACGATCGTTACTGGATATATGGCTGTAAACTTATGAAGTGTCTCGACAAGTTGCATCAGTTGCATGCTAAAAGTTAACATCTTTGGATAATAAATCGACCGAAACAGCTTTTGGAGCTGGGCAAAGCTCAGTACCAGGGTTGTTTCTGGTCGATCAACAAGGGACTCAGTATCATTTCTAACGAGGTCGATGGCGTCGCGTGTGATGACTAGCGGGCCGGTGTATTCACGGATAAAGTCACTGTAGACAAGTGCTGTTTCGCTACTGCGTCCAGCGTCGCCAGCTAGTAGTACGCAGTCTGACCATGCGCCTAGTGCGAGAAGCTCGCCGAGAGCGTCGCGCGACAATCCGCCACTTTGGTTGCAATCAGCGAATACGACATCGGTCATACTGGTCGGGATCATTTTTCTCAGGCAGTCTGGTAGTAAAACTCGCACAGTGCCAGCACCGGCCTCTTGGGCGGTTGAATAGCTTTCAGCAACTCCGGCGAATCCGAGTTTATTGCCGCCGACTATACCGAGCTTACCGCGCATACTGCGTTGCTCGGGTTTTTGCCACTCTATATCTGGAAAAAGTGGCTTATCAATGGCTTGTTGATGCCAATATGGATGTATCGTCACTCCTCTAGTATACGCTAGTGCGGTGTAGCTTGTGTAAGTCGATAATTATCGTCGTTTGGCTCAAGTGTATACATCATATTTTTGCGTTCGATAACAATTTTCCACTTGTTGTTAATCGCCTGCTCGTATAACTCAGCGGTTGGATTAAATGCTATCGGATTGTCGACAAGTTTTAGCATGTGGCGATCGCCGTTGCTGTCACCTACAGCGATGCTATCTTTTAGGGTTAGTTTGTGCTTTTTTATGAGGTCTTTTAGGATGATGTCTTTGTTGGTGTGGGTTTTGATGATGTTGCCGGTGAAGTATTCATCACCACGCTCCCATTGCTGGCCGACCCAGACGTCGAAACCGTATTTGGCAGCAAACGGCTCGACAAGTTCGATCTGTGAACCAGAGATTGCAATCAAGAAATAACCCTCTTCTTTAAGTTGGCGAATTAAATCACGTGTGTAGACGTAGACATTGTCGGCACGCTTGTCGATAACCATCTGGGCGGCCTCTTCGTAGTCGTCGATACGTAGCTGTGGCAGTATGTGGTCGATGCGATCAACGACGAGCATATCAAATTCTTCAAAGGCATTACCGTGGATTCGATGGCGCCACTTGCGGTTGGCCATGGTTGTCTCTTCGAGGATATCGTCGGGCAATGCACCCATTTTCATCAGTTCATAGGCGACCTCACGATATAGCCCGCTACGAAATAGCGTGCCATCGATATCAAATACTGCAAACTTTTGCTTTGCCATAGTTGTCGTAGTATACGCCCTAGGGGAGGTGATTGTCATGCATAAGCGATTAGTAAACGGTCATATCGGTAACTGCCAGCGTGCCGTCTGGCTGCTTGATCATCTGGTAAGCGATATTCTTTCGTTCAACTACGATTTGCCAACCTCTTTCGTGAGCCGTTCCGAGGAGGTCTCCAGCGGGATTAAAGGCGATGGGCGTACCGACCAGTTCAAGCATACCGATATCGCTTTCCGAGTCGCCGATGGCTAGGGCGTCTAGTAGATCATAGCCATGCTTGTCGGCGTAGGCGGTGACTATCCCTGCTTTGTCTTTTGGCACATTTCGAACGATTCCGCCAGTAAAGCCCTGCTCATTTCGTTCGTATAATGACCCAATCCAGTCGTCAAAACCGTAGAGTTTAGCAAATTGGTCGACTAGCTCTTGCTGTGAACCGCTCAAAGCAAGCAGAAAATATCCCTCATCTTTGAGTTGCTTGAGTAATCGATGGGTGTAGCGGTATATCTTGTGACTACTTGAGCTGACGGTTTCTTTGGCGGTTTGGTCGAAAATCTGCGTCGGAATACGCGGTAGCTCGCTGGAAAACAGTTTAATCATCTTCTTTTCGTAGTCATGAAAAGAAGTACGACGAGACGTCCAGCCCAAAAGAGCTTCATCTAGCTGTTCGGCGACGTCGTCGCGGAAGCAGCCTTTGTCTTTTAGTTTGAAGACAAGTTCATGGTACAATTGCCAGCGAAATAATGTGCCATCGAGGTCAAAAACCGCAAGCTTACCTGGCTTTTGTCGCGCTGGGTCGTGGTTCTTCATAAATCCTCCTCTTGACAAAATAGCGAGATTACTGGCTTATTATAACACGCACCTCTGTTTGAGGCAATGTAGAGGGCGTTATATCTCGATACTAACTGGACAGTGATCGCTACCCATGACATCGGGGTGAATCTGCGGATTTTTGACACAAGAAGCGATATCGTGGCTAGCTAGCCAGTAGTCGATGCGCCAGCCAACGTTGCGCGCTCGAGCATTTGCCCAGTGCGTCCACCAGGTGTACTTACCTGGCGTATCTGGGTGGGCCATGCGAAAGGTGTCGACAAACCCTGCGTCCAGAAAATCCTGAAACCTCTCTCGCTCTTCGTTTGTGAAGCCGTGCTTACCGACGTTGGCTTTTGGGTTTGCTAGATCAATCTCAGCGTGTGCGACGTTCATATCACCACAGTAGAGTACTGGCTTGGTCGCTTCGAGTTGCTTGAGGTGTGCTAGCACCGCCCTATCCCACTTGTCATAGCGCAAGGATAGACGGGACAAGTCTCCTTTTGAATTTGGTGTATAGCAAGTGACTACCCAATAATTATCGAATTCCGCCGAAATGATGCGCCCTTCGGCGTTTGGGTCGCCGTAACTGTCGCCTGTTAGTGAAAATTGTGCAATAATCTCTTCGGGAAACCCGTCGATGTAGCGGATAGCGGGAGTTTTCGAAAAGATTGCCGTACCAGAATAACCTTTTTTTACAGCAGAAAAGAAATGCTCCTCGTACTGAGGTAGATCAATCTCAACTTGATCGCGAGAGGCTTTTGTCTCCTGTAGGCACAGAATATCAGGGTCGTGTTCGGCGATAAATTGTTGCAGGGCGCCTTTGTTTATGACGGCGCGAATTCCATTGACATTCCATGAGTATAGTTTCATGTATCTAAGTATATCAAGGTATCAAAAAACGCCCTGGTTTTTTAGGGCGAAAAAGAAGCGTTATTTTTTTGGGGTTAGACCCACTGGACGAGAGTTTTTCTCGTCCAGTGGGTCCATTTTTAAGGACTAAGGACTGCTACGGTCTCTTTGTAGTATAGTTTGCCGTCCGCAGCGATTATATAAACTGCTGAGGGTTCGACCTCAAAGATGAAGGCTTGCTCGTAGTTTACCTCTTGGGCAAACCAACTGTTCACAGCTAGCCTAACATAGCTGTCTCGCTTGTCGTAGGTAAACGTGACGGGCACTTTCGTGTCATGCCAAGTCTCATCACGCACTATGACACGACTCCCCTCTTCGAGAGTACCGTTAACTCGCGATAGGACGACTTTCTGTCCTGTCGGCCTTAGTGGGTCCACAGGAACCCACGGACCAAGGGCCCTTTGCACCTCCAGGAGGCCTATAGGCCTTGCAGGCGCGCTGAACACACTTGGGGGTTCAGAAAGGTCGAGAATATCTGACTCCTGCTGCTGTGTAGGTGTACTGGATGCACTTGGGGGTGCAGGAGGAGTGCTTTCCTCACTCGCACTCCCTCCTCCCTGCCAGACAAACAGGGCTGCTAGGATAGCCACTATCACCATGATGATTACAAGGCGCGACTTTTTCACTTTTGTCCCTTCTCCTTCTACGTTGTGAATACAGTCGAAAGCTGCACTACAGCTCAGGTTGAGCCGTTGCCATAATTATGATAAAAAATAGCAAAAAAGTCAATAATCTAGTAGAGATAGGCCATCTCATCACGCGATTTTGTTAGAGAGATAGGCTATACTAATAACTAATGGATAACCCCCTACCTAAGCTAATAACATTTGACGGAGATGCAAGAAGCGGTAAAGGGACGATTGTTAGTCTCGTCAAAGATTACCTTCGTGATGTCGATCATCGAAAAGTCATGTTAAT